>Ga0116156_10002407_pt1 | contig 17059 bp, 21 predicted proteins | sample AD_UKC045_MetaG_FD_89891 | JGI IMG/M metagenome (GOLD analysis project Ga0116156, IMG submission 89891) | Active sludge microbial communities of municipal wastewater-treating anaerobic digesters from USA - AD_UKC045_MetaG | ecosystem: Engineered > Bioreactor > Anaerobic > Digestate | place: USA... | reverse complement strand
TAATAAAAAATATTTAATAATTAATATAGTTTTCATTTTCAGAGCCATTTAATTAAAAAGATTTATTTTTTTTTGAAATTGATAATTATTTACTCATCTTAAGCATTGGCTACTTAATATTAAAATCACTTGTTTATTTTTAAATTCTTTGTGTTCTTTGTGGTTATTTCTTTTAACACAAAGGGCACAAAGTATTTCACTAAGAACACAAAAAGAATATTTTAAAATTAATTCTTTACAACTTAATAATTAATAAGTATTTTGCGTGAAATGAGCTAATAATAGAACACCCCTGCTCCTCTAAAGCTATTCATTACCCTCATCTTTAAAACGTGCTGCTATTCTACTTATCCCGTTAGGGATAAAATATTTGTAACAGTGTTTTTTTTGAGTTTTTTTATTCCGTAGGAATTAAATATTTATTTACATTTTAATATATAATCCCTACGGGATAAGCACAGTCAAGGGTTATTCTTGTTACAAATATATAATTCCTACGGAATAAATTTTAAATACACCTAAACTATATCTATTTCTTTTATAAGAACTAATACTTGTAATTAATGAGTCCACTCTAAAAACTATAATATGTCATTTCCGAGTAATCGGAAATCCACTCTCAGCGTGGTTTATAGATACCCGTTTTCACGGGTATGACACTTTTTAGAGTGGACTCATTAATGAATTGTTCACTCTCAAGATGGAAATGAGTAAGGTGAGTGATATAATTCAAAATTACTTCACTTTTATTCTTATTTCTACTTGTGAAACTCCTTCATCACTGCCGGGAAATGTTGTTCCAAGAGTATATACATTATTTTCCTGCTTTTTTAGTTTTGCATTTTCAATATTTTCAATTTCGAAATCTTTGCACCATACATTAAATTCAAAATCAAAGCTTTCTGTTCCTTCTAATTTAATTGTATAAATATGGTCTTTAAAACTTGTTTCAACGATTTTATAAGGTTCATATACATCTGAAAAATAAAATGTATTTAATGGTAAAACAGAAATTCCTTTAGTGTGGTAAACGTCAATAACGGTAACCGCTCTTAACAGTATAGGAAAATGTGGAATTAAACCATCTTCAGTTTCTTCAACGTTGGGTTTATAAGGAACACCGTTTATTACTGCTGTGCCAAAAATTGTTCCAAAAGGATAAAGCGGCTTGAAATCTATTTTCAGATGAGTTGTATCGTGCTTTTCAAAATAAAAACGAGTGCGTTCAGGTAATTTCAGCATTTTGAATATAATTTTATCTTTTCCGAACTGGTAATTTTTTATAATGGTAGAATCCCAATCTGCAGGAAAAAACGTAGATACTTTGATATTGTCTTCTGAAATGCTGTCAATATCAATTATATTTTTTATAGGAAAGTTAATCAATAAACTATCATCAGAATTTAAATCAACTGGATTATTATAGTTAAAACCTAAATCAGACGCTTCAGTTATGGATATATTTAATAAATCTAAACTTCTTTTTTTGATGAAAGCTTTTGTTCTTTTTTCATTAAAAATTTTAATAGGAGTAACGATAGTAAACGTGCTATCTAAGTACTTTTCCCAGTAATTACTCGTATTTTTTAAAATTGTTACTGGGTTTTCTTTGTACTTATTAAATTTTTCAACGGATTGAATAAAATTTCCTTTGAAATTCAGTTGTGAAAACACAAAATTGATTTTCTCATCTTTTTTTGGTTTAAAGGTGCAAATTGCTTTTACTGAGTTATTATCCTTTTTTTCAAATTTTACATCTTTTAAATGAATATTAGTTCCAATCGCATAACTCTTTTGATATTTCAAATAGTTAATTAGAATTGCGTTTAAAGATTTATCGTAACTGTATTCAATTTCTTTCTCAAAATTTTCAATATTCAATAAATTAAAATCAATTTCAAAAGAAAAGGAATAATCAAGAGTATCTTCTAAAAAACTAATATAGCTCAGATATGCAGTAGGAGTTTCAATATCATAGCTTATGGTTTCTAAATAGCTTATTTTATTCAGTTTTTGTATTTCCCTATAAAAAAAACTATTATTAATATTTGCACTTGAAATAGTAAATGAGCTTGGTTTTGTGTCTTCTAATCCGTTTCCAAATTCAATATCATGTATTTTTAATAAAGGAAATAAATTCAAAGCAAATAATTTTGAGTCAGTATTAAATCTGATTTCAGCATATTTTCCAGAATATAAAAAAACGCTGTTATCTTCTGCCGTCAATCCACAATAGCAGCAAAAAAAAAGCAAAAAAGCTAAGCAAGTAAAAATAATTTTTTTCATAAAGATTTTGAATTTAAAATTTTCAGGTTTATATTTACTTCATCAATAAATTCATTTAAAACATCTTGAATATCAATTACACCATCTTTTAATATTTCCCAATTAAGATTATGACTATAACCATGGAAAAAATAATGTCTAAACCTTCTATAATCATTAAGTTTTTGTATTAGTTTTTCATCAAAAACAAAAATAGATTCTGATTTTTTTGAAAACATATTAAGTAATTTTATATGCCAATCATTTCCAATTGGTACTGCTTGCTTTCTAAACTTGAGAAATCTTTTAAGAATATTTTCAACTCCATTATAAAACTGTGAAGCTAATCCTCCTAATGCTGTTTTATGAATATTGTTTGGTTCAATATTACTAACTGAATTTAATAAATAATTTATATCATTAGCAATTATTTTCATTGATTCTATATCAATTTCAATTTCTCTAATTAGATTTTGCATCGTATATAACCCTGCCATTTTCTTCAATGTATTCAATAAAAGGGGTTCTTGGCTGCATTGGAATTAAATCAACCTGTTTATTAAGCAAAGATTCTAAAGAAGCACCGAATCGGAAAAAACGTTTATCATTTAATCCATCACAAGCAAAATCGTAGTCATTGCAATCAAGTTGATGTTCTAATGATGAACCAAATTGAATCAATTTAATAACATTGAATTGCTTTGCTAAATCAATGATTTTGTTTATTAATTCCTTATCAAAATAGTTTTCTTGCATATTTTATCTCAATTTATTACAAATTTAAGATTTGTTTATTTTCTAATCAACTTTATTTATTATTCATTAAACATTTCTGATGAAAATATTACTTCATATTCCTTCAATCTCCAAACATAACCGCAAATTAAAGAAGAAATCATCTGCCTTGTAGTCATTATATCAATATTTCTTTTGAAAATATTTTTTAAATGGCTTTTAATTTCTTCAATTTTATCAAAATCTAAAGTATATTGAGCATCAATAATCAAATCAATATCGCTGTTTTCGTTTGGTGTACCATTATAATAGCTTCCAAATAAAGCAATAAAGTCAAGATTATACTTTTTCGCAGTTTCCCGAAAAACACTATAATCCAATAATTCTTTCGAGTTCATTTCTCAAGTCCTTTATATTCTGATGTGAGATTTCCCATAATAAATCTTTATCAATAGAGCCGTATCCGTGAACAATACGGTTTCGTAATGATTTTATTTTTGGTTTGTCATTTATTTCCAAATCCATTTTTCCAACTAATTCACCAATTTGGAGTAGAGCAAAAGCAATGCTATACTGATAATCATTATTTTCAAGAAATACCTCTTTTCTGTTTGTGAAAAGAGTATGTGTTCTATTGATATTATCAATATAATTTAAAATTGCAAGAATGATTTGTCTGTCTTTATTATTCATAAAATTATAAAATTAATTAAATATTAGTTATTAACAAATATAATAAATTTTTATTGTTTGTTTTTTATACTTAATTTTTACAGGTTTAAAGCTTGTTCTTCTTTCAAAGATGAGTTTGGAAAGGTGAATTGGTTTATAGTATGACTGTTATAAATTTATAGCCATACTATCAACTTGTTGATGGTATGACTGGAAATCAAATAAAATAAATATGTAAGCGTGGTCTTACTTCTGTCTGAACCTTGATTTACTTGATTTAAAGATTATATGATTATTTTTTCTTAATCAAGTTATCTTATAATCCTTATAATCAAGGTTCAAGACAAAAATAAATTTGCTTTGAATAAAAAATATAATTAATTTGGAATGTTGAAAATAACAAAATATTTGAAAGTGATGAAAAATAATTTTTTATAAAATTACTCGATATTAATGAAGATTAAACTTTAACAAGGTTTTAGTTCAAATCTTATGAAAGTAAAGGAGATAATAAAACTTATTGAGCAAGAGGGCTGGTCGCTTGAAAGAATCAATGGTAGCCACAGGCATTATTCACATCCTTTTAGAAAGGGAATTGTAACAGTTCCCGGAAAATTAAGTTCTGATGTCGCTATAGGAACATTAAAAAGTATTTATAAACAAGCTGGAATTAAGAAATGAAAAAATATATGATTATATTCGAAAAAACAGAAACCGGATATTCTGCATACTCTCCTGATGTTGATGGTTGTATAGCTGTAGGTGATACTCTTAATGAATGCAAAATAAATATGGAAGAAGCTTTAAACTATCATATTGAATTTATGCTCGAAAAAGGGTATGAAATTCCAGAGCCATCAATACTGTCAGTTGATTATATAAATATTAATGAAAGAAATGCTAATAGCCGAAGCTATGCAATGGCATAAAATAAATTTGCTTTATAGTAAAAATATAATTAATTTGAAATGTTGAAAAAACAAAATATTTGGAAGGAAAAACTATTTAAATATAGTGAAATAAACAATAAAAAATATTTTGAATTTAAATAAATTAATTTTATATTTGTATTAGCTAAAAGTATTTTAAAGTAAATAAAATGAAGACAAAAAACGCATATAAAGAAGCAATGCGTTATATAGAGAACGCAAGAGAAACATTGAAACTAGCAGGGAAAGATGGAAAGTTCTATGCAGATGAAAAGTATGTTAGAACTGCATCTGGCACAGCATATTCAGGAACGCTTGTTGCACTTGATTGCTTATTTGATGTAAAGAATATTCCTAAAAGAAGAGGAAGAAAATCCATTGATTATTATCAGGATAATTTAGGTAAAATTGATAAAAAACTATTAAAACATTTAAATACTGCTTATAGAGTTTTGCATCTTGAAGGATACTATGAAGGAGAAACTAAAATTCAAACTATTGACTCTGGTTTTGATAGTGCCATAGATATTATTGATTCTATTAAGCAATATTGCAAAAATGGGAATGGTGTAAGTGAATAAAAATAAATTTGCTTTGCAATAAAAAAATAAATTCAAAAACTAATAATTAAGGATAGTCATAATGGATTTCAGAGATCAAGTTAAAATTTTGTCCGATAGGGTAATAAAGTTAAAAGATCAGATACTAACAGAAGAAGCAACAAAAAATGCTTTTATAATGCCTTTAATGCAAGCATTGGGCTATGATGTTTTCAATCCTTTAGAAGTTGTTCCTGAATATGTAACTGATATTGGTACAAAAAAGGGTGAAAAAATTGATTATGCTATTTTCAGAGATAATGTTCCTACAATACTAATTGAGTGTAAACATTGGTCTAAAGATTTAAATTTACATGAAGGTCAATTATTAAGATATTTTCATGTATCAAAAGCAAGATTTGGAATTCTAACAAATGGTATTAATTATAAATTTTACTCTGATTTAGTTGAGCCGAATAAAATGGATGAGAAACCATTTCTTGAATTTTCAATTATTGATATGAAAGATAATCATATTGAAGAGCTAAAAAAATTTCATAAATCTTATTATAATGCAGAAAGTATCATTAATACTGCAAGTGAATTAAAATATACAAGCGAAATAAAACAATTAATTCACAAAGAACTAAATAATCCGACACCAGATTTCGTGAAATACTTTACTAGACAAGTTTATACTGGTATGATTACTTCAAAAGTACTCGAACTTTTTAATAATTTAGTTAAAAAATCAACACAACAATATATCAGTGACTTAATAACCGATAGATTAAAAACTGCCTTAACAAAGGAAGATGAAGCTAATACAGAAAATGAGAAAGCAAAAGTTGAACCAGAAGCAAATGAATCGAAAATAGTAACTACCGAAGAAGAAATAGAAAGTTTTTTAATTATTAAATCAATTTTAAGACAGAAAATTGATTATAAAAGGGTTTTTTATAGAGATTTCCAAAATTGTTTTTCAATACTATTAGATGATAGTATAAGAAAAACAATTTGTCGACTTTATTTTGGAAATAAAAAATTAATTGCATTTCTTGATGAAAATAAGAAAGAAATTAGATACGAATTAAGTTCAATTGATGATATTTATAATTATTCTGATATGCTTTTTAATGCAATTAATAATTTTGATTCTTCTAAATTAAAAGTGGATACTGTAAATATTACAGAGAATTGATTTTTCCATACTTACAAAAAAATGAATTCATTAAATCACTTGATGAATTTATCTTGTGGATAGATTAAACCTCAAAATAAACGCCATCCTTTCCTAAAGCGTGGTGTTTTCTTTTATCCTAATTACGTTATAACCTCATCCGATGACTTCCCAGTCATCGGATGAATTAAAAACCAAAAACGCCACCCTTTAGGTAATTTAAAATAATTCAATTTACATTTCGTTTTTTCAATTTTAATTAATTCTGATTGAATTTTATGGAAACCTTGCTAAAAGAAGATATCATAAACACAATATTATCAATGCCACCAACGGATAGAATAGAAATTATTGATAAAGTGTATGAGGATTTTGATTCGCATATAAATTCTGAAAATGAAAGGTTATGGGCGATTGAATCAGAAAAAAGATTAGATGATTTTTTTAATGGCTCTATTGCAGCAAAAGAAGCTGTGAATGTTTTTAAAAGAATAAATGAATTACAATGAAATTAAATGTTTATTTTTTAGAACCAGCTGAAAATGAACTTGTTGAAGCAGTAAATTATTACAATATGCAATCTTATGGCTTAGGTTTTGAATTTGCAATAGAAGTACAAAAAGCTATAGAAAGAATTATTCAATATCCAAACTCATGGTCGAAATTATCGACAAGAACAAGGAAATGTCGCTGTAATCGTTTCCCTTACAATGTGATTTATAGTCTAAAAGATGAAACAATTATCATCATTGCTATTATGCACACAAAAAGAAAACCAAATTATTGGGAAAAAAGAAATATAAATTAGAATAATACTTATCTACTCACCCGATGACTTCCCAGTCATCAGTTGAGTTAAAAACCAAAAACACCACCCTTTCCTAAAGCGTGGTGTTTTCTTTTTTCTATTTTTATAAAATAATATATTTTATTCTTCGTTTAAAATTTAAAGTATAAAAAATAAATAAATTTAAAATTATGAATGATGAAGTTTTATATAGCCAAATATCTACATTGCCTTTTAATTTAAAAAATGAATTAATTGATTATATGGAGTTTTTAATTAGTAAATATACTCCTAAAGATGAAAAACTCCATCCAAAAGCTGGCTGTATGAAAGGAATGTTTTTAATGTCAGATGATTTTAATGATGAACTTGATTGTTTTAAAGAGTATGTGCAATGAAACTTTTATTAGATACTCAGGCATTTATTTGGTTTGTAGAAAATGACAGGAATTTACCTTATAAAGTAAAAAATGCTATTGAACTGTCTCAGAACACAATTATTATTAGTGTTGCTTCACTTTGGGAAATGACAATTAAAATAAGTATAGGTAAATTGAAATTAAATTTTAGCATTGAAGAAATGTTTAAACAAATTAGCATTAATGGTTTCACTTTATTACCAATTTTGCCCAAACATCTAATTCAATTAAGTACTCTTCCAATGTATCACAATGACCCATTCGACAGATTAATTATTGCTCAGGCGAAAAGTGAAAATATGCCAGTAGTTACTTCTGACGATAAATTCAGCGAATATAGTATTACAAGAATTTGGAAAAATATATAAAATCATTGTATAAATAAAAAAACGTTTTGCTTTCCACAAGCGTGGCGTTTTTTTTCCTAAATAGCAATAAACTCAAATCATTTAAAAATAAATTTTTATAAAATATGAGTCCACTCTAAAAAGTGTCATACCCGTGAAAACGGGTATCTATAAACCACGCTGGGAGTGGATTTCCGATTACAAGGAAATGACATTTTATAGTTTTTAGAGTGGACTCAAAATATTCTAATACTATTTTTCGTTTATAACAAATTAATAAAATAGTGAATTTGAAATGATAGCAATAAAAGAGCAAATTAAAAATAATCTTGAATTTTTAAATGAGCAGCAACTATCTGAATTAGCCGATTATACTTCTTTTTTAAAAATTCGCTCCAAAATTCAAAAATCTGTTCAAAATTATTTAGCATATTCTAAATTCTTTGATGAAGATATTTTATTATCTGAAGTTGGAATGGATTCATACAATCAAGATTTACTTAAAGAAGATGTTTTATGATACTTGAAAGAGCAGATATTTGTATTGCAGATTTGAACCCAGTGCAAGGGTCTGAACAATCGGGTATAAGACCTGTTATTATCTTTCAAAATAATAACATTTCTCAGTATTCATCTACAATAATAATAATTCCATTAACTACAAATCTTAGACGAGCCGAACTTCCTTCATTCGTTTTAATTTCACCAGAATCAAATGGACTTTTCGAAAAATCTGTGGCTTTATGTCATCAAATCAGAGTAATAGATAAAAAAAGAATATTAAAAAAAATTGGTAAAATTAACAACAACGTTTTATTTGAAATAGAAACAACTCTTCTCCTTACTTTAGGATATTATAATTAATTTCGTTGATAATATGAGTAGTTTTAAAAAGTTATTCTCTTGATTGAAAAGTGAAATTCTGAATTAAAAAAACGCCACCCTTTTTCCAAGCATGGCGTTATCTTTTTCATTTGAAATATGTATCAAATCTAACTGACAACTTCAATTTCTATATTTATATTTTATTTTAACCTTAAAGTTACAATACAATTCAATATGAAGTGGCAAGTGGTGTATTAATTATAAATTTCGTGCTATTTTATATCAAGGATGGCAACGATGGCGGAATTGAGTTCAATAGTAAGTTCATCAGATAATTTTCCTATGAATTTGAGTATTCTTTTTTTATCAATCACACGCAATTGTTCGCATAAAATCACAGAATCCATTATAATCCCAGCTTGTCCTGCATGTATGAAAACATGGGATGGAAGAATAGCTGAACGAATTTTAGAAGAAAAAGGAGCAATAATTGTATGAGGACTTACTTTATTAGCTTTATCTGTTTGGATTATTACAGCAGGTCTTATACCCGATTGCTCTGTTCCAATAACAGGATTGAGATCAACAAGAACAATGTTACCACGATTTATTGCTACCATTTAATTTTTCCTTCAGCAAGCAGTGATTCGTATTCATTGAGATTGCTTAAATAGTGGTTCATATCGCTTTCAGCCATACTATTTTCGATTTCGTTATCAATTGCCTTATTATTGTGTTTTGAATACAGAAAGTCAATAAAGTCATTGATTTCAAATAATAAATCCGGTGGTAAAGAATTAATTTTACTAATTGTATTCAACTGCAAATTCATATACACTCCATTTTACTTCATAAACGAATTTAATAAAAATATATTTTTTATAAAGATAAAACATTTACTATGTATATCGTTTCCTACATGAAATGAAACAAATAAGTTGTTGTTGTTAGAAATTGAAAATATCATTCTAAGCGTAGCGAAGAATCTCATAACTATTTTATAATACAGTATATTAGATTCTTCACTTCGTTCAGAATTACAACCAGAATTGAATTTTTAGAATTCCTTAAATGAATTAATTTTCTTTACTTACTTTTTTAAGGAGTTCTTCAATTAACTGTTTTGCTGCAGCGGGAATAACGGTGCCTGGACCAAAAATTGCTTTTGTGCCTGCTTTATAAAGGAAATCATAATCCTGTGGAGGAATCACGCCACCTGCAATAACCATAATATCTTCGCGTCCATACTTTTTAAGCTCTTCAATTAACTGGGGAATAAGCGTTTTATGCCCAGCAGCAAGAGAACTTGCACCAACTATATGAACGTCATTTTCCACTGCTTGCTTTGCCGTTTCCTGTGGAGTTTGGAATAAAGGACCGATGTCCACATCGAAGCCCATATCCGCATAAGCTGTAGCAACCACTTTAGCACCTCTATCATGTCCATCTTGTCCCATTTTTGCAACAAGAATTCTTGGACGTCTGCCTTCAATTTCCTCGAATTTATCAGTTAATTTTAAAACCTCATCAATCAAATCTCTGTCTGAATACTCAGAACCATATATACCTGAGATTGAACGAATAACCGCCTTATGTCTGCCAAAAACTTTTTCCATAGCACTTGAAATTTCTCCGAGTGAAGCACGCACCCTTGCTGCTTTAATTGATAAATCAAGCAGATTGCCATCGCCGGTTTCTGCACATTTTGTAATGTCGTCAAGTGCTTTTTGGACATCAGTTTCGTTACGCTCTGCTCTTAATTTTTCTAAACGTTTGATTTGCTGCTCACGAACGAGAGAATTATCAATATCTAAAATATCCATTTCAGCTTCTTTGTCGAGCTTATACTTATTTACACCAAGAATAATCTCTTTACCTGAATCGATTCTTGCCTGACGGCGAGCCGATGCTTCTTCAACCCTCATTTTTGGGATACCGGTTTCAATTGCCTTTGCCATTCCGCCGAGCGATTCAATTTCCTGAATATGCTCCCATGCACGGTGCATAAGTTCATTTGTTAAAGTTTCAAGGTAGTACGAACCAGCCCATGGGTCAATAACTTTACAAATATTGGTTTCTTCCTGCAAATGAATTTGGGTATTTCTTGCAATACGTGCAGAAAAGTCAGTTGGTAGAGCAATTGCTTCGTCAAGTGAGTTTGTATGAAGAGATTGTGTATGCCCAAGAGCAGCTGCCATTGCTTCAATTGCAGTTCTTACAACGTTATTGAATGGATCTTGCTCAGTCAAACTCCAGCCGGAAGTTTGGGAGTGCGTACGCAAAGATAATGATTTCGGATTCTTTGGATTGAACTGCTTGATGATTTTTGCCCAAAGTAAGCGTGCTGCGCGCATTTTAGCAATTTCCATAAAGTAATTTTTTCCAATCGCCCAGAAAAATGAAATACGTGGTGCAAATGCGTCAATATCCAAACCGGCTTTTATACCAGCCCGGACGTATTCAAGTCCGTCTGCAAGCGTATAGCCCATTTCCAAATCGGCAGTGGCGCCAGCTTCTTGCATATGGTAACCAGAAACGGAAATGCAGTTGAATTTAGGCATATTCTTTGAAGTATATGCAAAAATATCAGCAATTATTTTCATTGAAGGAATCGGAGGATAAATATATGTGTTTCTAACCATATATTCCTTCAAAATATCATTTTGAATAGTGCCGGTGAGCAATTCCTGTTTTACGCCCTGCTCTTCTGCAGCAACGATATAAAAAGCCATAACTGGAAGGACAGCGCCATTCATTGTCATTGAAACGGACATTTTGTCAAGTGGAATGCCAGCGAAAAGCACATTCATATCTAAAATGGAATCAATAGCCACTCCCGCTTTTCCAACGTCCCCAACAACGCGTGGGTGGTCAGAATCATAGCCACGGTGGGTTGCTAAGTCGAATGCAACTGACAATCCCATTTGACCGGCAGCAAGATTTCTGCGGTAAAATGCATTACTTTCTTCAGCAGTTGAAAAGCCGGCATACTGGCGGATTGTCCACGGTTTGCTAACATACATCGTTGAGTATGGTCCTCTTAAAAATGGTGGAATACCAGAGAGGAAGCCGAGATGCTCTAATTCCTTCAAATCTTCTTCTGTATAAACCGGTTTTATGTCTATATTTTCTAATGTTTTTTCGATTAGATTTGAATAATCTTTGCCGGTTTCTTTTTCGATTAACTTATTCCATTCTTCTATTGAAGTTTGGATGAAATCGCTTTTATAATCTATTTTTGTGAAATCAGGATTCATTCTTTCCTCTTAAAATATTTTTAAATCATTTTGCAGCTTGGATAATACTCCGTGTATATCTGCTTTAATATGAATAAAATCATCAACACCAGCAGATTTGAACGCTTCAATATGCTCGGTAGGATAGCCGGCTACGATTACTTTAGAATCCGGCTTTACTGTTTTTACTTTCTTTGTTAGCTCTGGAACGATGTCCGGGTAAGTGTCGTCTGTAGAACAGATTACAACACATTTTGCATCTGATTTGGAAAATTCAGCAACAGCATCATCAATTGTATTGAAACCGTTTGAATAAATCGGCTCAAACCCTGCAACCCTGAAGAAATCATTTGAGAAATCTGCTCTGGGTTTGTGTTGCTTTAAAGGCCCCATCGTAGCAAAAAACACTTTTGGGAAAGAATTGTGTATGTCTTTGAAATTTAGCGCATTTAATCGCATTGCTTCGAATGGTTCAGAATAACGCACATTTTTAAATGTCTTAATCTCGACCGGGTGTGGTTCTTCTGTAAAAGTAGGATTATTTCTCAAATATTTTTCATTTTCATAAATATTTGGATTTTTATTCGTTCCGACCAGCACTTCTTTTCTTGTTTTATAGTTCTTATCTCTTGCGTCTGAAACTTTTTTAACTTCATCTTGAGGATTGCCGCTTTCGAGTGACTTGAGCCAGCCGCCATTTGCTTCAACAGTTTGGAATAGCTGCCAGGAGCGTTTTGAGAGTTGGTCTGTTAAAAACTCTACGAACCAACTCCCACCAGCGGGGTCAATCACTTCTGTTAAATTACATTCATCTTTCAGGATGTGCTGAGTATTTAAAGAGAGACGGTATGAATCTTCATTTTGTAAATTTACATTGGAGTCGAATGGAGCCAAACTGATACTATCGCAACCACCAAGAACAGCCGCAAGGGCTTCGCCAGTATTGCGAATAATATTTTGATGAACATCTAAAATAGATTTATTGCAAGCCCAGGCATCTGAGTGAAGAAACATTTTTTGTGCTTCTTCATTGCCACCGAACTCTTTTACTATTTTAGCCCATAAAGCACGAATAGCTCTAAATTTTGCTACTTCAACAAAGAAATTAGTTCCAGCAGTTAATCTGAAAAATATTTTATTTGAAAAAGTATTAATATCTATGTTCTTTTTTTGAAATTCTCTTATATACTGCACTGCCTTGCTGAGAGAATAAGCAATTTCCTGCACAGCACTTGCTCCGGAGTTGCCATATATGCTGCCGTCTATTGAAATTGTTTTTGCATCACTCTTGCGAAAAATGTTATTACTTGTTAAATCAACTAACTTGTCAATTGCATTAGCAACTGCAGCAAGCCCGCAACCTTCTTTTTCAGCAAAAGAAATTGGGTCTAAAAGGATACCACCATTAGCAATATTTGACTTTTCAAAAAATTCAGTAAGCAAATTGATTTTTGAAATGGTTTCGTTTCCAACTTGAAAATAAATAAGCAGACCATTTAATTCAATATTTTTAAATAGTTCACAAAAATCTTCAAAAGTTGAAATTTGATTTAAAAATGCTTCAGGGATAATAACTGAGTTTAAACCGTGTGAAATTAAATAGGAAAGAAGTTTGTTAAAATCAGCCGGTTTGCAATAGCTTATTTCTTGAGCTATGTTCCACGCTTTTGCTTTATATCCACTGTGTTTAGAGCTTCGGATGTAAGGAAAGAAGCCGGGCAAGTTGTTTTGCAAATGAGCAATTTCTTCCATATCTTTTTGAGTATAAATAGGGAAGAAATCAATGCCTTCAACTGTTTTAGTAATAAGCTTATCAATTGATTTACCGTTATTTGATAGCTCAGCTTCTTTAATCCAATCGTTGAAATTTGGAATTTCAAATTCCGAAAGTAGTTTTTTTTGTTCCATAACTTTTATATTGATTATTAAACAATAAGAAGAGCATCACCATAAGCAAGGAATCGGAAATTATCTCTAATTGCTTTTTTATATGCTTTTAAAAGATTTTCTTTTCCTGCAAAAGCTGCAGAAAGCAGCAGAGTTGATGTTGCGGGTGCTTGAAAATTTGTTATAAATTTAGTTGTTATTTTAAAATCGTAATGAGGGTATATGAATTTATCGGTCCAGCCGCGGTTCGGTTTTACTGCACCGGAGGTAAGGACGGAAGACTCCAGTGCTCTTACAACGCTTGCTCCAACTGCATAGACATCACGCTTTGCTTTAAGAGATTTATTTATTATTTCAGCAGCTTCCAATGATATATTGAAATATTCGGAATACATTCTATGCTTTGTCAGGTCTTCAACTTCAATTTTCTCGAATATACCTTGTCCGATGTTCAGAACAATTTTAGCAATGCGGATACCTTTTTTCTCAATCTCTTTGAGCAATTTTGGAGTGAAATGTAGTCCAGCTGTTGGTGGAGCTATTGAATTTAAATGATTATCACTTGCAAAAACTGTTTGGTAGGTTTCTTTGTCAAGGTTGGTTGGTTCACGCTTGATTAATTCTGGAATAGGCATCTGCCCGATTCGTTCTATTACTTGGAATAAATCATCGTGATAGCTGAAGCGAACTGTTCTGCCGCGTGAAGTAGTATTATCAATTACTTCGCAATAAAACTTTTCATCATCAAAATAGATTTTATTTCCAATTCTGACTTTCCTTGCTGGTTCGACTAATGCATCCCAAATTTTCTCTTCAGATTTCAATTCACGAAGTAAAAGCACTTCAATAGTTGCATTTGTCTTCTCTTTTTTGCCGTAAAGCCGGGCTGGAAATACCTTTGTTTCATTGATAACTATGCAGTCACCTTTTTGCATTAAATCTAAAATATCTTTGAATTGCTTTTCTTCTGTTTCACCAGTTTCCCTGTTGAGTATCATAAGACGTGAAGAATCACGCGGGTCTGATGGAAATTTGGCAATACTGTTTTTTGGTAAATTATACTTAAATTCTGATAATTTCATTTATTTCCCCTAAATTCTTCACACTAAATTTTACAAAATTAACACTTTTTTTCGGCTTTTCATATTTTATTTTCTTTATTTTTTATTATTTAGTTGGATTTCTTTGTTTAAATTCAGAACTTCTGATGCCTCGTAGTTTGATATTTCGATGGCTTATCATTCAGAAACGAAGTGAAAAATATTGCAAGTCATTGCTACCACAGAGTTTGAGGTTCCTCACTTCGTAAAGAATGATTTCGCAGTTAGCAAAAATATTTTGATAGTCATTGGTCATTAGTCATTGGTTATTAGTTTTTAACTACTAATGACTTATGACCAATAACTAATGACTTAATGAAAGTACTCATTTAAGATTTAACTTCTATTATAAAAAATGCGAAATACCAAACTACGAAGAACCAAGAATTCTGAAGTAATTGGTTTATTGGGTTTTAGAATGGCTGATGTATTCTCTTAGCAATACTTTCAAGGAGATGATATTATGACTTGATTTTATTATCATTTATATTTGATACTAAACAACAAACTCTTACTTTTGTATAGTTTCTTTAGTTTTGATATAGTTTTATTAATAAAACAACTTAAGAAGCAAGAGGAATAGTAAAATAAAAAGTACTACCAATACCTTCTTTACTTTCTGCCCAAATTCGTCCTTTATTGATTTCAACAAACTCTTTACAAAGGATAAGTCCTAAACCAGTTCCTGTTTCGTTATTAGTTCCTCTTTGTTTAATAACAGTATCAATTTTGAAAAGCTTACCCAGAATTTCATCAGACATACCAATCCCGTTATCTTCTATTGAAATAACAACTTCTTTTCTTTCAATATTTTCATAAGAGTTGAGATTAATCACTCCACTTTCATTTGTAAACTTAATTGCGTTCGAAACTAAGTTCCTAAAAACAGTAATAATCATATTTTCGTCAATACTGCATATAATCTCTTTACTTATCATATTATTGATTTGAATTTTTTTATTTACAGCATTCATATAAATTTGTTCTAATGCAATTAAAGATAAGCTATATAAATTAGATTCAACAATGAAAACCTCCAATTTATTGGTTTGAGTTCTTGACCAGGCAAGTAAATCTTCAAGCAGATTAAAAATTCTGTTAGAAGATTGCTTAAGAATTTCAATAAATTCAATCTGTTCATTTTTTTCCATATTCTCATAAGAATCAGAAAGTAATTCGGTTAGGTTTTTAAAAGACCCAATTGGATTTTTTAAGTCATGAGAAATGATTGAAAAGAATTTATCCTTAGAATCATTGGCTTCTTTAAGTTTTAAACGGGAATTTTCTAATTCTGTATTTAAATTAGTCAGTTCATCATTCTTTGTTTTTAATAGCTTACTTACTTTATTCTTATATTTAAATCTTAGATAAAAACCAAATATTATTACTGCCAGTGAAAGAATAGTAACGATATAAATAATATTTTGATTTTGTAAAGATTTTTCCCGCTCTTCAGCTAATTTCAGTTCTGTTTCTTTTTTCTGAATATTATAAAGAATTTCTAATTTGTTGATGGATTCTATGTTTTCAGAAGTATATAAAGAATCTTTAGCTTCAGTCAGTTTTTCACTATAAAACAAAGCTTTTTCAAAATCTCCTGTGTTTTTATAAATATTTAATAATTCAGAATATCCAACGACAGAATATAAAATATAATTGTTTTCTTCAGTAATTTTTATACCAGCTAATAAATTTTCAATTGCATTATGATAGTCTTTTTGTTTAGAATAAATAGTTCCTAAATTAATATATGCTTTAGCAGCGTCATCTAATCTTTGGTTATTATGCAGAATAACTTTAGCTTTTTCAAGTAAGCTAATGCTTTCTGAAATGTTATTAAAACAATACTGAACAAATGCCAAAGATATCATAACTGTTTCTATATCAACTTTATCGTTAATTCTTTTATACATTTCAGCAGAAGTTTTCAAACTTTTAAAAGATAAATCTAAATATTTTAATGAAGAATCAGTAAATTTTGATTTATCTAACACTCTTAGAAACATATAAAATTTATTAAAATCCTTATTGCTAAAAGAAATAGCTTTCATAAAATAAACCCAACCTAAATTGTTATAAGATAGGGGAAGGTTTAAATATTAGGTTATTAATAAAAGATACTTTAAACCTTCCCCTAT
>Ga0116156_10002406_pt1 | contig 17062 bp, 15 predicted proteins | sample AD_UKC045_MetaG_FD_89891 | JGI IMG/M metagenome (GOLD analysis project Ga0116156, IMG submission 89891) | Active sludge microbial communities of municipal wastewater-treating anaerobic digesters from USA - AD_UKC045_MetaG | ecosystem: Engineered > Bioreactor > Anaerobic > Digestate | place: USA... | reverse complement strand
TTTCCCGGGTTCTTGACCCACAAAAAATAATCCAATCTGCTGCCTTCTACTCCGCGTTGTTTTATTTTACTTCGCGAAGTTAACCCGCGCTATATTTTATTTATCATACCATCTCCTTAAAATTTTTTCCCTTGTTAATCGCAGCATTCTTCATATTCTCCGGCTGTGGTAATCTCCATATCGTCCGAATATGAACTTTCGTTTTTCATTCTGTCAACTGCCGAAATTCTAATCTTGTATTTGTTTCCTGAATGCAAGCCCGATATTGTATATTCTGTATTTTTGATTAAATCGCCGTCTTTATTCGCCTTTTTCCAGCTTCCTCTTTTGTCGGCGTAAAAAACGTTATAACCGGCTAAATCTTCTTCTCCATTTTCATTCCATCTTATTTCAACTCTGTTTCTATCAACCGATACGGCTTCCAAGCCGGACGGTTGAATCGGTTCTTCAACGTCGTATATTTCTCGTTGATTAATCGGTTCTCCGTTTTTCAATAATACGATTTTTACAGGCTTTTTTAATCGAACTTTTACTTTCCCTTTGAATTTCCCGTTTTTCGAATTGATTTTTTCATCATTTACAGTTATTTCGCACTCAGGACTTATTATTCCTTCTATTTGAAAATATTCAAAACTGTCTATGTAATAATCCGAAATCTCAATTTCTTGAAGTTTTGACAAACCGTTATTTTCAACGGACACAGCGACAGGATTTAAATTCAAATCAGCCGGCGCTTCCGGTTTTTTAATGATTTCCGACGTATGATTGCAGGAAAACAAAAACGCATATAAAACAATTATTATAATGACACGCATAAATTTTCAATAGCCGCCTTAAAAATAAAAAATATATTTTCAGCAACCGCTTTTTTTATTTTAACTGAAATTTTAATTTTTTCAAGATATTTTTTCATTTTATTTAAATTTAACGTTTTTTCATCATCTTCGGCAAATTCATATAAAATTATATCGTAAGGTTTCACAAGTAAATTATATGTTTTCAGACGCGATAACTTTAATTCTATTATTTCGCAAGTTTCAAAGTATTCATTGAAGTTTTTTTCATTCAATCTGATAGCGGTTTTAATCAGTTTATTCAATTCGGCGCGGATGCATTCAAGTTCAGATAATAACTCGGAAGCCGTTTTATTTAATTTGACCGGATTAATATTATAATCTTGATATATCCGTTTAATTCTGCCGACTATCGAATTTATTATCAAATTCTTTTCTTCCGGCGAGAGAACGCGATTTTGAGAAAGCGAATCGAGCGAAGCGAAATATAATACATCGTCAGTTATTTTCTTTTCATCCGGAAAATCGGTTTTTACCGGATATTGAAATCTTAATTTATAGGCGTCTGTATCGTTAGAAATCGTATAATAAATTTTACGGATATTTTCTGAAACCTGAATTTCATATAATTTTTTCAGTGATTCGGCGACCGAACAGTTAGATTTAATAAAAGCGGAAACGACTTCATAAACAAATTCCGAAGAAATATGATTTATACAATTAATATTTTTAGGGCATATTTTTTTCATACATCCGCAACAATTTCTGTCGGCGGCAATTATTATATTATCTCCGAACGGAACAGTTTTGGTGGAAGAAATTAATAATATCGCCGGCACGTTTAAATAATTTGACAGATGCAGAATCGAGGTATCGTTTGTTATCGTAAAAGCCGATTCTAAAATTCTACGTTTTAATTCTGAAAGAGTTATATCGCCCGAGTTAAGAACTATTTTTTCTTTTTGAAAACATAATTCATAAATATTTTCAATTAATTTTTTTTCAGAAACGTCTCCGGTAATAAAAAAAGAGTATTCCGGATAATCGTCGGATATCAAATTAATTAAATCCGCAAATTTTTTGTAATGCCAGAGTTTTGATTCCCATTTACCGCCGGGGCACACGACTATATTATAAGATTTTTCACGGTAAGTTTTTTTTCCTGATGCCGGTTCGTCAACAAAACCGGAAAAATCAATTTGCGATAAAATTCTGTATAAATCCGCAAGCGGATAATTATAAGGATTTGCCGATAATTGACTAAAATATTCGGTAAAATACTTTAAATAAAACGAATAATCGAAATGAGCCGCGATTTTATTCCGGGACGCGTCGTATTTCTGTCCTAAAAAAAATTGAGGATTAAAACAAGCGCTTAATACAGCCGAATATTCAGAAGGGTGGAGATTTATAATTAAATCGAATTTTAAAGAATTCACCGCGTCGGCAATTTTTTGAAAAAGCAAAAAAATCAATTTTTTATCTCCGGTTAAAATCGCGGATTCGTCCGCTTCGATTTTTGTTATACTATTGGCGGCTATGCCGGAATTTTTTTTATAAGTAAGCAGAGATACATTGAACTTTTTTTTTAAAATATCAAGCAAACTATTTGTTATAATCACGTCTCCAAATGCGGAAAATTGAATTATTAAAATGCTTTTTACTGATTTATAATCGATTTTGACAGGTTCAAGTTCTATTGCGGTCATTCCTGTGAAATTTTCTTTATCGCCTGATAATATTTCAGATATAATATTTAATAATTTTTCAGGATATTCCATATAAAAAAATCGAATGTCAAAAAAATCTAATTTCCAAAAACGAGTGAACTCGTTAAAAAAAAAGAGGATTTCTCATAAAATTTCTCATAAAATTTCTCATAAAATTTCTCATAAAATTTCGCGGAAAACTTCGCGTAAAATATTATTTGCCGTTTTTTTTATATTCTAAAACTTTATTATATTCGTCCGCCGGAACCTCCGCATAGACGTAAGCTTTATAATATTTGTCAATAATGTGATCATCGATTTTATTGACCCAAATTTCAAGATACCATTTTTTAGCTTTAAACTTTGAAACAAAAGCTTCTGCGGACATTTTCGTATTTGTTATTTCTGTTCTGGAAGGATTTGTTATATCCGACGATAATCCAAAATTAACCGCCGCGCTTTTATAAATATCGGTTACGTCGACGCCGCAATATTTGGCAAATTCGTTTATAGCGTTTCTCAAAGCTGATTCGCGGGCGTCTTTTTCGGTCGCGCAATTATAAGAAACCGACGCAAAAGTTAAAACCGTTTCCGAAGCGGAAGGTATTTCAAAAATCCATTCGGGTTTTTCTTTTGGAAAAGAATCAAGCATAACGGTAATAGCTTTGCCGGTATTTTGGTTTTCCACGTCGGGTTTGACGACATTTTCAACTGATTTACAATTAAAAGAAATGAATGATAGAACTATAAATACAAAAAAAAATCTCATAACGCATTAAAACCCCAAAATTTTCCATGAATTTCCGTTAGCCAATCAACGCGAACTTTATATTATATTATAGACAAATTCAACGTCAATTTTTAACCTTAAAATTTTAACTAATTTCTGTTTATCAGTTATACGTCTTTTAAAATTTCACAAAAGTCCGCTAAAATTATTTTATTTTCTTCTTTATTCGCGGCGATTCGCGAAAATTCGCGGGAGAAAATTCCTCCAGCGAATTTTGTCGCGTAAATTTTACTCTTACTCGGTAAATCCGGATTCTTTTAGCTGGTCAAATGCTTTAAGAGCGTCTTCCATTTGATCTTTGGCTTTTTCATTATTTTCCTTAGCGATTTTTTCTTTTAAGTTTTCTTTTTCTTTATCAATCGCGTCTCCGTAAGCTTCGTCAATCGAGTTTTTGGGAACTGTCGCAAGTCCGTATGCAAGAAAATAAATCTCTTTTAATTTTGTTTCCCATTTTTCAATATACCATTTATCAACTTTAACCTGTTTGGCAAGCCCATTAGAAACCATATCTACAAAACCTCTTGAAGCCGTAGTAGGATTGCTGATTTCTGAAGACAACCCGTATCGAGCCGTAATTTGTTGAAATTTATCTTTAACGTTCGTTCCAAGATATTGAATAATCTGTGAAATCGAATTTCTTCGAGCGTCATCCTGAGCGTCGCGTTCCACTGCGCATTTTCCGGAAAGACCGACAAAATATAGTTTGTCGCCTTCAAAAGAAGGAACGTTAATCGTCCATTCTGGTCTATTTGACGCGCTTGACCATACAATCCATTCGCTCGACGTGTTTTGACTTTGAGTATTTATAGGTTTATCAGATGAAACATTTTTTTTCCCCGTTGTCGAGCAGGAAGATAATAATAATCCTGCCGCAGCTATGCCTGTTAATACAAATTTTGCAGTTCTTCTCATAACAAAACTCCTTAAAAAAATTTTAATATAAAAAATATAATCCCTCAAAATAAAATGGATTTTTTTTGGGATAATTCGTTTTCATCTTGACCAATGCATTATGAAAATAATAATATTTTTAATCAAATAAATCAAGAATTATTTAATTTTGAGTTTATCAAATCCAAAATCTTTTTGGCTTTTGCCGCGTTGTTTATTTTCATATATCTCGAAGCGAGCGAATAATAGTTTTCCGGAATATCTTCGATTTTTATTAGTTTCGAAGCGAGATAAATGGTTTTGTCAATCATACCGAGTTTATCGTATAATTGAATGCCGAATTTTATAATCTCTATATTATCTTTGGAATATCTAAACGCTTTTTCGAAATGCGATAAAGATTTTTCCAAATCGTTCAGTTGAAAACAACATTTTGATTTATTTATGTAAATTTCAAAAGGTTCAATTTTATCCGGATTTCCGTCGCAATTAAATTTTTCCGCCGATTCGAGATATTGCAAAGCTCTCTCATAATCCTGAATATGAGCGGCTAATAATAACGCGGTCTTGAAATAAGGTTCCGGATTTTCAGGCGCTAATTCTACGGCTTTCAATAAATTTTTTTTTTCATTTTCATAATCGCAATGTTTTTCGTTTTCCGCCGCAAGCATAATATATAGTTTAAAATTGTCCGGATGAAGTTTTACCTGATTTTCGAGAGTTTCAATGTATTTCAAACTTTTTTCCAAAAATTTAGTTTTGTTTAAAAATCCATAATGTTCGATTTTACCCGGAAACTTTTTTATCAATTTGCCTTTTGACAAAATCGCTTCGTCCACTTTTTCGTGAACCGGTTTGGAATATTTTATTTCTTTATTATTTCTGAATAACCGGGTGGCAAAATCGCGCCACCGCTGAAACCCCGAATCCGCCGCCGTTAAATTTTCTCTTTCAAAAAAAAATCCCCAGACATTTTCATCCGCTTTATATAAAATCGGTTTCAAATCAAATCCGGAAACAAGTTTTTCGTCGGCGTCCAGAACAAGTATCCAATCTTTTTCCGCGAAAGACAAAACATAATTTCTTGCGTCGCTGAAATTATTTTTCCACTTGTAATCGAATATTTTCGAACTGAATTTTTTACATATAGAAATAGTATTGTCGATTGAACCGGTATCCGCGATTATTATCTCATCGACAAATGGAGCAGCCGAACTCAAACATTGTTCGATAAACAATTCTTCATTTTTAACTATCATACATAAAGAGATTCCGTTATTATTTTTCATAATTCCGATAATAAAATTTTTGTTTGAATTTTTTTTATTTTATATTATAATTTTTTAAATAAAAAAAAATAGATAATTTTATTACTCAAGGAGTTTTAATTATGAGATTATCAGTATTAATTTGTTTGCTTGCCTCGATAATGTTAATATTTGCGGGCTGCGGCAAAGGAGTTATCGTCGGCAAAATTATTGATGAAAATAACGATCCGATTTCAGGAGCTCAGATTGTTACCGATCCTCCCACTTATTCCAAACTCTCGACCGTCGACGGTTTTGAAATGAAAAATATTCCCGTAGGCGTTTATACTATAACCGTTAACAAATCCGGTTACAGCAAAAAAGACGTTGAAATAAAGGTTTTTAAAAAGAGAACCACGCAAGCGGACGTTCAATTAAAAAAATTAACAAAGTAAAACTTTTTTGATTATATAAATTTACCCTTCGCGGTAACGCGCCGCGGCTTTCATCGCTCTATATATTATATGAAAACTTTACGTTTAAATATTTTATTAACCTTATTATTTTTTGTTTGTTCAATATCTATAACTGCGGATGATTCAGTCAATCCGGCTGACGAACTTGAAATCCGCGGGATACGCAATCCTGAACCGGTTGTTATTCCCGCCCCCGGAAATTTATCCGAAATAATAAATAAATTCGACGTTAAACAGCAGCCTTCTCCAAGAAATTTACATATTAAAATAATAGAAAAAGACACAAGCTCTTTGCCGATAATTTTTCCCGGCGCTGAAACGGGACAGGTTTCATCAAAAGAACCTGAATTTATGAATCTCGGCGATGTTTATGATTTCCCTTTTTATCTTGATACGTCGGTTAATATGTATTATGAACCGAATTCGCAAAATCAGAAAATTTCGATAAACGATTATAAAAGATTTTTTGAATATATATGCAATCTCGTTTCAAACAAATTATATTCCCAAACAATAAATGAAATCGCTGAAATTCAAAGTCGCCAGTTATTTTCCGGCGAACGCGAAAAACTGAATTTCATAAAAATATTTTGTCTTCTCGAATTAAACAATAATAATGAAGCGGCTTTATTATTGAATGATTTAAAGGCTAACGATTCATCAAATAAATACCGCGAATACATTTTGTTTTTTCAGGCGAAATATTTTGAAAATATGAATCAACCCGACGATGCGCTGAAAGAATATTTGAAAATCTACAATCTTGAACCAGATAAAAAAAACGCGGACGACGCTTTGTATAAAAGCGCAGAACTGCTGATAAAAAAAAACGAATACAAAAAAGCCCTTGAATACCTTGAAATAATCGTCAATAAATATTCTCAAACTGATTTTGCCGACGACGCTTTGTTTTTGAAAGCAAAACTTTATGATAATGTTAAAGAAATCAAGGATTATTCACAAGCCGAATTGAATTACAGAAAATTATATAAAACATATCCTAAATCTAAATTTGCGGAAGACTCGCAAAAACGTGGAGCGGAAATCCGTAATAATTTTCTATAATGCGAATTAAAATTCTTTTTTTATCGCACAGAACTGACATTGGCGGCGGCGAATTAAGTCTCTATGATTTAATATCCTATCTTTCTGAAAAGAATAAAATCGAACCTTTCATTGTTTTAGCCGATAACGGTCCCTTGTTTGAAAAATTTTCCAAAGCCGGTTTCAACGTTATAACTATTCATATGCCGCCTCTTAAAAAATTCAATTTAATTTCGGCTTTAACAATAAAAAATATTATGTCGAAAAATTCAATATCAATAATACACGCAAACACAACGCGTTCCGCAATGTATGCGGCGGCGGCAAAAATTTTCGGATATATTTGTTTTTCGAAAATCAGAATAGTCTGGCATAACAGGGGAACGGATAAACGAAGTTTTTTAGAATATGCCGTATCGCTGTTTTCCGATAAATTAATCGCAATCTCAAACGCCGTAAAAAAAGGGCTGACCGGCGCCGGAATAAATGAGAATAAAATAGATGTTATATATAACGGACTGTTTTTAAAGCCGTATAAACTCGAAAACAATATTGTCGGGCATACCCCTGACGTCCCCTGTAATTTTGTAAATAATTCCGGTAAAAAAACCGTAGTGGGGTTAATAGGAAGATTCACTTCTGAAAAAGGGCATAAATATCTCGTCGAAGCCGCTGATATAATCATCAATAAATTAGGAAAGAAAAACATAATCTTTAAATTAGCGGGCAGCGATAATTTTGGAAAAAGCATTGTCGATAATTTAAAAAAGTTAATATTAGACCGTAATCTCGAAAAATATTTCGAATTCTGCGGATATGTCGAAAACATAATTGAATTTATTAATAAAAATATAGATATTGTCGCGATACCATCGGAACGCGAAGCATTTGGCAGAGTTGTGGTGGAAAGCTGGATAGCGGGAAAACCAATTATAGCGTTTAATGTGGAAGGATTGGCTGAACTAATAGAAAACGGCAAGAACGGAATATTAATTCAACCGGAGAATTCTGATATTTTGGCCGAAAAAATCATTGAACTTTCAGAAAATTTTGAACTTCAAAAAACATTAACCGGCAATGGTTTAAAAACTGCAGTTGATTTTGACGTCAAATATTCAGCCGGCAGAATCTTGAATTTATGGGAACGGCTGTGACATACGAACGGCTGGAACAGACGAATTAAAATAAAAACTTCATTAGATTTTTAAAAAAGCGCCGGAAGTAAGGAAAAACCGTGATTATCCGTAAACTCGTTTTCTAATGCAGTTTTTGTGGTTTATGGCATTATACATTGTCGAATTGCCAGTCGAAAATTAATGCGGCGTTTTTTATAAGGAGGCGGATTCAATGAGATTTTTTTATTGTATTTCCCTTATTGGTTTAATAATAATTTGCGGCTGTTCTAAAAATAATCAATCTAAAGAAAATCCGTTTTCGGCAAAAAAATATAAAATCGCTTTTGCTCATTTCGGTCCGGATATTGTCGCGGACAACGTTATAAAAGGGTATATTGACGGTCTTAAGAAAAGCGGATTTATTGAAAACGAAAATCTTGATATTATAATAAAACATTCTTCCGGCGAAATAGCGAATATTCCTTTAATGCTTCAATCGCTTGAATCGCAGGGGCTTGATTTAATAGTTCCTATGACTACTCCGGTTTTAACCGCGGCTTGCGGAATAATAAAAAAAACTAAAGTCGTATTTGTCTATACGTATGATCCGATTGGAGCCGGAACCGGCAAAAATTTTAACGAACATCTCCCGAATTTTACAGGAGTCGGTTCTTTTCCGCCCATTGAAGACACAATGAAATTCATTCTCGAACTTTTTCCATCCGCGAAAAAAATCGGAGTTTTATATAATCCGGCGGAAGCGAATTCAGTTAAAGCTATCGAAGCGGCTAAAACTTATTTGTCGGATAAAAATATAAAATTCGAAGAAGTTTCAATTTCCGGAACCAACGAAATATTTCAAGGAGCCAAATCAGTTATAAGCCGGGAAATAGACGTATTCTGGGGAGCCGGAGACAATACGGTTTTTCAAGCGTTTGACGGAGTCGTTAAAGCCGCGTCAGAATCGAAAATTCCCTTGATAATAAACGATATTGAATTTGTGGAAGCAGGCGCGCTCGCCGGAGTCGGCATAAGCTGGTTTAAAAGCGGATTTGAAGCAGGCTTAATAGCCGCAAGAGTTCTTAAGGGAGAACCGGTATCAAAAATCCCTATTATAAATATAGCGGAACGAAAAATAATTCTGAATAACAAAATCGCGGAATCGCTAAATTTTAAGTTTCCGGATAAAATAATTAAGGAGTCAAAAAAATAGGATCTGATAATTTTTTTTTATTACAAGTTTGATTGCTTTTCAGCAGTCATTGTTAAGCCGTTAAAACGGTATATTTCTTGATATTTTTTTTATTAACATCGAATTTAATTGCGGGGTTAATAAAAAAGTTTTAATAATCTGCAACCGCGAAAGCGGTTGAATTTCAAGTAACCGCAGGTAAAACCTGCGGTATTAAAAAACTTGAATATCCAACCTGAAAGGATTGAATTTAATGATGTCTTGAAATTCGACCCTTACTTAACAGTATCGTTTTCATATTTTTTATTAACCGTCGAATCATCAACAGCTATGTAAAATTCGACGCTCTTTGCAACTTGTTGCAAAGAGCGTCGTAAGTTAAATTTATCATTTACTTTTCATATAAACAACTAAAATGACATACGAAAAGTTTATTAAATTTATTGGAACAATTTCTGACTGCGCTCAACTTTTTACGATTTATAAATTTTTATTGACTTTTACCCGTATGAATAATAGAATTTTCAACCGTTATGTTAGAAGCGGTTGAAAACAAAAAAAACAACAATCCGAATATTTTAAAAAATGATTTTTACAATAATGATTTATTATTATTCGCAGGAAACGCGATTCTAACATATTTTCAGCGGTTAATTGTTGAAATTGACGGCGTAAAAAATGGTTCTGAAGACACTGAATATGTTCACAGAATGAGAGTTGCGTCCAGAAAAATGCGGACTACTCTTAATGTTTTCAGCAAATTATTTTTAGTTTCGGATATAAAACGTTGGTCAAAAAAAATAAAAAAATTGACTGAATCGCTTGGTTCGGCGCGAGATTTGGATATCCAAATTAATTTTTTAAAAACTTACGTTCAAAAAAATAAAAACTTAAAAAATAAACCTTTCTTATCAAGACTTTTATTGCGTTTAATTTTTAAAAGAAATAAGACGCAAACAAAACTCAAAAAGATTTTAAATAATTTCGAGAACAGCTCTTTTATAATTGATATGCAAAAAAAAATTAATTTGTTTCTTTTAAAAAAACAGATTAACGGCTCCGATAATCAAAACAACGCTTTTCTTGAAACAAATTTTATTAAATCCGTTAACGAATATGGGAAAATCATTATTTTCCAATCTCTGAATGCTATCTTTTTAAAATCGAGAATCATAAACGAAAAAGTAAAAATCAATATGGAAAAACAAGCTGAAAAAATGCAAAACGAAATAAATAAAGAGCGGCAATCAGAATTGCTTTCACATTTAAAATCTCCGTTTTCCGATTCGATAAAACTTCATTCTTTGAGAAAGTCTTTGAAATCGTTAAGATACGAACTCGAAATTTTCAATAAGTGTTTCGGCTATCAATTTGACGATTTTATAAAAAAAATAAAAATATTTCAGACCGCTCTTGGAGACATTCATGACTGCGACGAATGGTTTGACCGCCTGCCCGATTTTTTAAAAAGCGAAAGAAAAAAAACAATAAAATATTTTGGCAATTCAAGAAGTTTCAATAGAATTCAGACAGGCGCGATTAATCTATTTGACGACAGAAAAAAAGAAAGAATAAAATTGCGGAAGAATTTATCGAACGACTGGATTGAATCGGAAAAAAGCGGTTTTTGGACAGATTTAAAATATTTAATTTTAAATTATAAAATTGAAAATAATAATTAAGGGGGCGCATTTAAGGTGATTAAAAATTTTATTATTAAAAACCGGTATTTTGATTCGGTTATGCTTATGTCTATTGCTAATAATGCTTCAAAAAGCAAGGGCGTCAAGAATCTTGCCGCTATGATGGCGACGGAAAACAACAAAGAGGTGTTGCGGAACACCAAGATGATTGATAAAACCGGAGAGCCCGCGGAACCAAATGATTTGCTTGTTTGCATTGATGCGGAAGCCGAAGAATTTTTCGAACCCGCTTTAAAAAAATTCAAAGAACTGCTTGAGAACAAATCCGCCGCGGAAGACAAGAGCGACAAAATAGAACTGACTTCCGTCTCCGACGGAATAAAAGAATTTTCCGATTCTAATCTTGTAATATTTTCAATACCCGGCCCTTTTGTAAAACGCGAAGCGAAACTTGCCCTGACCGCTGGAAAAAACGTTATGATATTCAGCGATAATGTTACCGTTCAGGAAGAGCTTGAACTTAAACAATTCGCTCGCGAAAAGGGATTAATCGTTATGGGACCCGATTGCGGAACCGCGATAATCAACGGAAAAGGACTTGCTTTTGCAAACGCTATACCGATTGGAAAAATCGGGATTATAGGCGCGTCCGGAACTGGAATCCAGCAGGTATCCTGCATACTTGCCAACAAAGGTTACGGAGTAAAACACGCCATAGGTCTTGGCGGAAGAGATTTATCAAAACAGATAGGCGGAATAAGTATGCTGACAGCGCTTGACGCAATGGAAAAAGACGGAGATATTGAATTGGTAATTCTAATATCCAAACCTCCTTTCCCTGAAGTAGAAAAAAAAATATTCGACCGCTTGAAAAATTACAAAAAAAAAGTTGTTGTGAATTTTCTTAAAGGCGACGAATCAGAATGTAAAAAGAGACGGATACCTTTTGCTGCCACGCTTGAAACTGCGGCAAATCTTGCTATTTCCGTATTGGAAAACAAACCTTTTGAACAAAAAGAGTTTGATTCGGATAAAAAAGAAATTGATAAGACTGTTAAATCGGCGCGGGATAAAATCGGAACGTCAAAATATGTAAGAGGATTATATTCCGGCGGAACTTTATGCGACGAAGCTTTATTTATTATGTCTCAATTCGGACTTGAAGTATATTCCAATATTCCTCTATCGCCGGAATTGAAATTAAAAAATGCAAACGAGAGTTATAAAAATTCTCTGATAGATTTAGGCGACGACGAATTTACAAAAGGCAGACCGCATCCTATGATAGATTATACTCTACGGTGCAAACGAATTGTTCAAGAATCGGAAAAAAAAGACACGGGTATTATTTTATTGGATATTGTGACAGGATTCGGTTCTCATTTAAATCCAGCCGAACCGCTTGAAGAAGCCATCAAACAATCGCTAAAAAATAATCCAAATCTTGTTTTTGTAGCGTCTATTTGCGGCGCCGACAACGATATTCAAAATATAAAAGAAATAAGAAAAAAACTTCAGAAACTCGGAGTTATTTTAATGCCTACAAATTCGCAAGCCGCAAAATTGACTGTTTTGATACTGAAAGGCAAAGTTGCCGCAGTATAAATTATTAATGACGAATTTAAAAAAATTATTGATTTAGATTATTTGGATTTCAAAGAAAAGTTTAAAGAGGTGTGAAAAATTATGACGACAAAAGTTGACGAATTATTAAATAACGGTCCGTCCGCAATTAACGCGGGATTAAAATCTTTTTATTCGGATTTGATTTCGCAAAATGTAAAATCTCTGCATTTGAACTGGAAGCCTCCAGCCGGCGGAGATCCGGCGGTAATAGATTTGCTCGATAAAATTTTATCCGATAAAAAGCTTTTGGAAAAAATAAAAAAAGCCAACGACGAAGCTGTCGAAAGAATTATGAGTTCGCAATTAATGCTTGTCGACGTTCAACCAGCTAAAGACGTTATTCCTGATTTTAAAGGAAAAATAATACTTCATTCCGGTCCTCCCATATCTTGGGAAAGAATGTGCGGGCCGACAAAAGGAGCCATAATGGGAGCCTGCGTCTACGAAGGCTGGGCTCAAAATATCGAAGAAGCCGAGAAATTATGTTCGGGCGGAAAAATAAAATTTTCTCCGTGCCATCATTATAATACGGTAGGACCGATGGCGGGAATAGTTTCGCCCTCAATGTGGGTTTGGGTCATAAAAAATACGACGCATAAAAACTCCGCTTTTTGCACTCTGAACGAAGGGTTGGGAAAAGTATTGAGATTCGGCGCCTATGGCGACGATGTAATCAAAAGATTGAAATGGATGGAAACGATTCTCGCTCCTCTGCTTTCAAAAGCCGTTAAAATCGCGGTTGAAAAAAGCGGAGGCATAAACGTCAAGAGTCTGATGAGTCAGGTTTTGATGATGGGCGACGAATGTCATAACAGAAACGTCGCGGGAACGGCGCTTTTTATTAAAGAAATTTCTCCTTATCTTTTAATGACTGACGCGGACAAAGAAACCATTAAATCGGCAATAGATTTTATGTCCGGCAACGTTCATTTCTTTTTGAATTTGACAATGCCGGTTCAAAAAGCGGCGGCTGATACTATCAAAGGAATAAAGTATTGTTCTTTAATTTATGGAATGGCAAGAAACGGAACAGATACCGGAATTCGCGTCGCCGGACTTGGCGACGACTGGTTTGTCACTCAATCGGGAATGCCTAAAGGATTGTATTTTGCCGGATATACGGAAGACGACGCCAATCCGGATTTAGGAGACAGCACAATCACCGAAACCGCCGGAGTAGGAGCAAACGCAATGGCGGCGGCGCCTGCGATAGTCAAGTTTGTCGGCGGCGTTCCGGCGGACGCTTTACGCGCCACTAAAGAAATGTATTTAATCACTCACGCGAAACACAGGGATTTTCAGATTCCTCAATTGAATTTTGAAGGAACTCCGGTGGGTTTTGATATAATAAAAATTATGGATACCGGTATTCTTCCTTATATAAACACGGGAATTGCTCATAAAAAAGCTGGTATAGGTCAAATCGGAGCGGGAATTTTACGCGCGCCGGTATTATGCTTTAAACAGGCGTTTAAAAAATTTGCAGAAGTTTATTGCAAATGATTTTTAAAAAAAAAATTTTTTTATGCGGTTTTATGGGATGCGGAAAAACCGCAGTCGGAAAAAAATTGAGCGGGAGATTAAATTGCGGTTTCAAAGATACCGATACGCTAATTGAAAATCTGGAAAAAAAAAGCGTTTCGCAGATTTTCGAATCGAAAGGCGAATCTTATTTCAGGTCTTTGGAAACCGCAGTTTTATCCGATATAGCTTCAAATCCGGATAAGATTGAAGTGATTTCAACGGGCGGCGGAATAGTATTGTCTCATGTAAATTTTGACATAATGAATAAATGCGGTTTAACCGTTTATTTATCTGCCGAATCCGAAACAATAGCTGATCGCGTTAATCCGAATACAAGACCGTTATTAAAAAATCTAACGCCCTGCCAATTGAAAAATAAAATCAACGATATGCTCGATTTTAGAAAAGAAAAATACGAAAATTGCGGTATAATAATAAAAACCGACAATCTAACTATAGACGAAGTGGTTGAAACATTAATTTTGAAGATTGAATCAAAAATTGCTTTGTAAAAATTTGCGCGATTGAAAAATCGCTGACATAAAATATTTTATGCGTTAAGATGCAATTTTTCAAAATCTAATCGCAATTTTTGGGGTAAACCAATTACAGAGATTGACTTTTAAATTTGTTATATTAACCCGTAAAATGCTTTACCGCATTTTACGGGTTAACCTCAACAATATCATTTCATAGATCGTTTGGTGGTGAATGAACTGATTAATAATCCAAGTCCTGAAAAAATTTTTTTCAAATAATAACTAAAATTTTTAGGTTCCTTTGGTTGAGAAAAATTGGTTTCCTCATTATCATCCGAATCCGTATCGTTTGATAGTGATTCGTTGTTTTTGAGTATAACGCTCATCCACGTTCCATTAGAATTCTTATTATTAGGATTGAATCGTTTCCATCGTAAAAATGGTTTTTCGTTTTTTTGACACATTTCAAAAAAATCGCGTTCGAGTTTTCTGGTCGAAGTAGCTACCACGTCCGAATTTAATATTTCAGTTTGAATTTCAGAAATATTATCAACGACTTTAGAAATCTGGTTGATTTCAAGATAACCGTATTTTTTCCTCATTGCGTCGAATTGATATTTCGACATTCGTTTCATTGAAAACCACAAAACGCTGGTTTTTTGTTTTTTATTGTTTAAATGGTTCATTTTTTCCGTTTTGATTTAAATATCGCTTTAATATTTAAACGAACCCCCTCCGATAAATTCTCGTATGATAGAAGTTGGCGGAATTTCCTCTTCCGGACATTGACCGAATAAAGTTAAGAAACTTATAATGCTTTCGGCTACCGGATATTCTTTTGAATCAACCGGCACCTCTTTCAAAATAGGAAGCGCGTATTTTTTTAAGACTGAAAGCTCGAAAATAAGAGCCGAATTGAAAATGACGTCTGCGTTTTCCTGATATGGAAAAATGTGTTTTTCTTCTCCGCGTCTTACTGAAGGCCAGCGCGAAATAGTGTCGAGAGCCGAATAACTTCTATATTTATAATCCCTAACCATTCTTCTTATCAAACGGCAATCCGTAGTGGGAATTCTGTTTATGTCGTCGATGCGGAGCTGATTAAGAGCGCTTATGTAAATTTTAAATTTGTTTTCAGCCGGAACCGTCGCCGTCAATCTATCGTTCAATCCGTGTATTCCTTCAATAATTACAACCTGACCCGGAGTCAAAGTCATTTTATGAGTGTCTTTTTTCCTGTGTCCGGTAGTGAAATCAAAACGAGGAACCTCTATCGGCTTATTTTTCAAAAGCGCGGCAAGATGTTCGTTGATAAGTTTCAAATCAAGGGCTTCAATCGTCTCAAAATCGTAGTCGCCGTTTTCATCGCGCGGAGTTTTTTCTCTTTCAACGAAATAATCGTCAAGCGACAGCGCTATCGGAAAAATGCCGTTCACTTTCAATTGAATGGATAATCTTTTTGCAAAGGTTGTTTTTCCGGACGAAGAAGGTCCGGCAATAGTTATAAATTTTATTTGGTCGCGTCTTGCCGAAATCAAATCGGCTATCTGAGCGACTTTTTTTTCCTGAAAAGCTTCCGCTATTTTTATGAGTTCGGATATTTCTCCGGACTTTATCACTTCGTTCAATCTCGAAACGTTTTCGATTCCCTGTATTTTATACCATTCGCGGGTTTCGCGCAGCACTTGAGTTAACTTAATTTGTTTGGGCTGTTTTGGCATTATTAAAACTTTATTTACATAATCGGGAAATTGAAGTATAAACCCGGGAGCAAAAACAAGCAAGTCGAAAGCGTTGATAAACTTGGTGTTTGGAAAAATCGGACCGTGATATAAATCTGCAAATCCGCTTTCCTTTTGAAAATACAATTTTACTTCAGAGTCTTCCAAATCATCGATTAAACTTAATAAATCTTTTCTGTCGGTAAGTATTTTTTTAGCCTCTTTTTTTGAAACCTTTTTTAACTCGAATTCCAAACCCCTGTTTATTATATCCTGCATTTTATTTCTTATATCATTGACTTCTTTTTCGCTTACATAATCCCGGTTTTTGATTATTAAATCAAAATAATATCCTTTTTCGATATGCGGTCCTACAAGAAGTTTAGAGTTTTCTCCAAACAATTCCTTAACCGCTATCGCAAGGGCGTATTCGACGCTTCTTCTATAAACTTTCATTCCGACCATAGTGTCCAGAGTTACTATGTTTAAATCGCAATCCGAGGTTAATTCATAAGCAAGATCCACAAGAACGTTGTCTACAAGACCTGCGGCAGATACCAGAAATAATCCCTTTCCCAGATATTCCGCAACTTCAAAAATTTTTACGCCTTTTTTAAATTCTAAAGTTTCGCCGCCGTTTATTTTTACTTTAATCATTTTTTTTGCATTGCTATTAACCATTAAAATCCTCCTAAATATTTTTTCCAAAAATTATTTTTTCAAATGAAATTTTCGGCGTAAACGCCAATAAACCAAATTAATTTTATTTGACAGTTAAATAAAACTATTTCGATTAAATATTAAATTTCGG
>Ga0116156_10002401_pt1 | contig 17075 bp, 15 predicted proteins | sample AD_UKC045_MetaG_FD_89891 | JGI IMG/M metagenome (GOLD analysis project Ga0116156, IMG submission 89891) | Active sludge microbial communities of municipal wastewater-treating anaerobic digesters from USA - AD_UKC045_MetaG | ecosystem: Engineered > Bioreactor > Anaerobic > Digestate | place: USA... | reverse complement strand
ACAGGTTGGCTTTGTACATCGACGCCGTGCTGTTCAGGGAAGCAATTGAATTTACCATGGTCTTGCCCTCATGAGTGGTATCCCATTGTTTGATTTTCTAACCGTCGCTAACGCTATTATCGTCACAATGTATTGAAACCTTTAGCATCGGAGAGCAGGGCCATGCCGCCTATTCCCGAAAATGAATTGGAATTCACCTTTTTCCGAAGTTCCGGACCTGGTGGACAGAAAAAAAACACCACGGATTCCTCCGTGCGTCTCCGTCACCTCCCCACTGGAATACTCGTGATCGCCACAGCATCCCGTTCCCAAAACCAAAACAAAAAATCCGCCCTCGAAGAACTCGAACGCCGCCTGGAACGCCGGAATCGCCGTAAGATACCCCGGATAGCCACAAAACCCTCCCAAGCCGCCCGGCAACGCCGTATAACGCAAAAACGCATCCGTTCCTCCAAAAAACAGCTTCGTAAAGCACCGGATACGGAGGATTAATCCGTGTTTACGACCAGCCAACGCGAAAAAATGCTCCTCGGACTCATCGGAGCCGCAGGCGCCATATTTCTCGCGTTGTTCGCCTATAATTCCCTCTCTCGTTCCCTCAATTTCTCCCCGGATTCCATGGGATATGTGGATGTTGCCCAAAATCTCGCCCAAGGGCGCGGTCTAAATCAGTCCAGTCTAATGACTCATAAGCCGGAACATATGCAAAGTGATCGGACACTCAACCCATTCGTTACGTGGGGGCCGCTCTATCCAATCCTTATTGCCGCCCTGCATCTTGCTGGAATCCCATTATCCGTCGCTGCGCTTCTTATCCCCATGTTAGCTTCCGGACTCTTGCTGTTGCTCATTTTTCTGTTCCTTTATTTCTCCTACTCGCGCGAAACCGCCCTCCTTGCAATTTCCCTCCTGCTATTAACCTCCCCCCTCCGCCATATCAGCCTGTTCGCTTGGAGTGAAACGACGGGGATTTTGTTTTTATTTGTCGGTTTGTGCTTGATTGTGTCCGGGCACGAACGGAATTACACGCTATGGGCGGGAATCGCCTTCGGCCTTGCCTACGCCACACGCTTTGCCCTTTTACCCGCCATCTTCATTGGTATACTCTTCCTGATAGTCCAAAAACCGAAGCATTGCACAAAAGACATCCTGCTCCTGCTGCTAGGTTTTCTTGTCATCACCTTCCCCATATTTTGGCGAAATATCATGTATACCGGCCATCTTCTGGGGCCACCCCGTCCCCCTTCAACCATCGGTCTACTCTCCAATCTCCACTGTCTCTACATCGTGTTGTGCCAACAATATCTTGATAAAGAAATCTTTGAGTCCGGAAATCAGATCCGTCTTGCCTTGAGTGCATTTGTCTTGTTGCTGGGCATATCAATACTCAAAAAACGCGTCAGAACAGTACTTACCGTCCTCCTGAGTCCCCCCATCCTGCTGTTAGGTCTCTGGAGCTTCGGCTATATGGCGTTTCTCGTGCTTTATCGCACCCGTTATTCCATAGATCCCATCGACTTGCGCCTCCTGTCGCCAGCCATGATTCCTCTCCTCATAATTTTTGCCGCGCTGGCGGCCTGTGCCTTCCAAATCGGTCCAAAGTTCTCATGGACTCTCCTTTTCATCACTCTGGCAATCCTGATCGCTCAACAATTCATGGTTACAATAAATACGCCTCCCGATAGCCTGGAAGCCCGCAGCAACACCTCCGAACGCCTGAAATGGATTGAAGCCAATACCTCCGAAAAAGACCTTATCATCGGCGATTCCACCATGGATATCCCCTTATACTGCGGCTTCCGGCACAGTCTCTGTTTTGTCCCCTCAAATAACGAGGTTTATCACCCTTCCTTTGAACAAATTCAAACCTACCTCAACCGGCATTGTTCAGAATTCAACCGCATTTTCATCATTATCCGTGCCGGGCTCCCCGCCGAACCTATGTTCGAACCCCGATGGAACGCTTACTTTGGACCTTTTATCACCAACCTCGTTTTTGGACGCCTCTCTCAATACCCCTTCATTACCCCCCTGAACCCACTGAAAGATGCCTTTATCTTCCAGATTTCCTGTAATTCTCCCGCCGATCTCTCCACACCCTGAAAGCACATATTGAATACTTGCCTGTTTTATCTCGTTTTTCCTGAGTGCCTGGACTGGCATGAATTTTCAAAAAAGTCGCTCAGACAGGCGCCTTTCACGCCGATATAGCAGGCAATTGCGAAATAGTCCTTTTTCCCAAAACCACACCGCACCGAGGACAAATTTCCAGCATTTCCTGGCCAATTTAAATTCGCCCGGATGAGAAAAAGGCTATTTCGCAAATGCCTCATATAGGAGTATAAGGTGCGCCACAAACGGCAGGCATGTATAATCACGCTGTAAAGAGTTTATCAGAATGAAAACGTTACAGAAATGGAGAGGAGAACTTGCCGGGGCCTCGAACTCCACGTTGGAACGCGTGGAGGGGCGGGGAGGCCATTCCACCCTGAAGGTCGGGGCAATCTTCCTGCACAGCCGGTATAATCCCGAACAGGAAGCACAGCGCCTGATCGATTCTGCGGAATTGGATGCCTCGCGCCCGGTGCTGGTGATTGGTTCCGGGCTGGGGTATCACGTCGTGGAGTTACAGAAACGCGGCATCGAGACCGCGGTAATCGAGCCGGATCCCGCCGTGCTCCGCGCGGCGTTGGAAGGACCATTGTCAGAGACGGAGATTCTGGCGGGCATAGGGGATCCGAAAGCCCTGGCCGCATCAGACACATTTAAGAACTTTGCACTGCGGATGCCGCAGATAATGGTGCATCCGCCAACGGCCCGCCTGCATCCCGGCTATGCAGAAGCGGTACAGGCGGAAGTATCGAAGGCCGCACTGCATGGGCAGCATCTCAATATTGCGATTGTGGGGCCGCTGTATGGCGGGTCGCTCCCTATAGCGGGATATCTGGCCAATGCGTTCCGGGAACTCCGCCATAACACGGTCCTGCTCGATAACAGCGTTGCATGGGACCTGTATCAGACAGTCACCCGCAGTATTGAGCATAAAAACGCATCGAATCAATTGGGCCAGATGCTCGCACAGTTTTTATGCGAGTGGACCTATGCCAGGGTGGCGGAATTCAATCCCGAAATCTGCATTGTCATCGCCCAAGCCCCCGTTACCCCGGATTTTCCCGCCCGGCTCGCCAAACACGGCATCCTAACCGCCTTCTGGTATGTAGAAAACTGGCGGCATCTCCCTTATTGGCAGGAGATCGCGCCACGCTACGATTATTTCTTTCACATCCAACCGGGCGAATTTGAAGACAAACTCCGCGCTATTGGCTGTGCGAATCATGCTTTTGTACAAACCGGATGCGATCCCACGGAGCACCGCCCCATACCCTTGGCGCCGGAGGATCATGCGGAATTCGACTGCGACCTGTCGTTTGCGGGAGCCGGCTATTACAATCGCTTGCAGCTTTTTAAGGGCTTGACCGATTACGGGTTCAAAATTTGGGGCGTCGATTGGAATGATCGCGAACTGGCCAAGCGGGTTGTGGGCGGGGAACGGCGTTTCGATGCCGAGACCTTCATGAAAATTGTGGCAGGTTCAAAAATCAATCTGAACCTGCATTCCAGCACCTCTTTTGACGGCGTGGACCCCAAATGCGACGCGATTAATCCGCGCGTCTTCGAAATCGCGGCGGCGGGTGGATTTCAGTTGTGTGATCCATGCATCGGACTGGAACATCTTTTCGATTTTGAAACGGAACTTCCTGTCTATCGAAACTTGAAGGAACTTCGGGGGCTAATCGACCACTACCTCGCGCATCCGGAAGAACGCCAGGCGGTGGCGGCCCATGCACAGGAACGCGCTCTAAAAGATCATACCTACGCCAGACGCGCTCAGCAGATGCTCGACCTGATTCTTGAACGGCATGGGGCGCGGATCATGCGGCGTGGCGTCCGGGCACAACGGACGATCAGGGAGATAATCGACGAAGCCGGCCAGGATACCGAACTCGGACGCTGGCTGGCTACGCTGCCGCCGGAACTCCTGTTTACCCAGGAAACACTGCGTCCACTGGTGCATCCGGGCAATTCCAACGCCACATATCCTGAAAAGCTCTTTGCCTATATGGCGGAAGTGCGCGAGCTTGCGGAAAGCTTGTTAAAGGATAAACGATAATGCGGATTCTTGTGCTGCAAACCACGCGGATGGGGGACGTCCTCCAGACCTCTCCCCTGATCCAGCAGATCCGCGACAAGCACCCCGATGCCCATATCACCGTGATGGTCCGTAACATGGGGAAAGGCATCGTCCAACGGCATCCCGCCGTAGACGATGTCATCCTGTACGATGAAGACTCTTTTTTCTTCGACCTCCGCGCGCGCGATTCCAACCGTTTCCTGCGCGCCTACCGTACCACCGACGCCATGATTCACCGCCTGCGTGAACAACGCTTCGACCTTGTCTATAATGTCACCCACAGCATCGCATCCGCCATGCTGTTGAAACTTCTGGAAATCCCAAACGTTTACGGCGCACACCTCAGTGACGACTGGCATTTCGTATTGCGCGGCCCCTGGACCGCCTACTTCTTCATGAGCGTGTTCAGCCGCGATTACAATGATCTCAACCTCTGCGACATTACCCGGAATTTCGCCTCGGACGCCCCCCCCTGCCGAAAACTAATCTTTGAACTCCATGACGAAGAACAGCGCTTCGTCAATACATTGCTGGCGGAACACCAAGTCCGTGAAAAGGATTTCGTCGCCTGTCTGCAATTGGGGGCTAGCGAAAACAATAAGCGCTGGTCGGAAGAGCGGTTCGCCGCACTCGCAAAACTGCTGGCCGGACGCTATAACGCAAAAATCTTCCTTATCGGCGTTAAAGACGAGGCCGTTTTCGGTGACATGTTTGCCAAGCATGCACCGGGTGTGGCGATTCCCCTCTACGGGAAAACAACGGTTCCCCAGTTGGCTGCCTTGCTTAAACGAACGAATATCCTGGTGACCAACGATACCGGAACCATGCACATCGCGGCGGCGGTCGGCTGCCCGATCGCCTTGGTGTCCGTCGGCCATGTGCATTACCGGGAAACAGGCCCCTATGGCGAGGGACATTGCGCCATCGAATGGCGCCGCCGCACGCTGGGACGATCCGATTATGTGCCCGGCGGACTGGAAGAACGCGATCAGATCCTGCCCGAGCAGGTCTTCAAGGCAATTCAATTGGCCTTGGAAAATGACGTACATCAACCCATCCGGCAGATCGAAGAAACCATCGAACTCAATTCCGTGGACCTCTTCATGACACGCTTCTCGCCCGACGGGTGCCTCCAGTTTTATCCTGTAATCCGCCGCCCCATGACAGAACGTGATTTCATGCGCATCGCATACCGCGCCATGTGGATCGACCATCTCGGCGAGGGACAGCCCCGCCGCGGCGAAAAAGAGAGCATCAATCTGATGATCAGGCACTATACAGGGCCCGATCTGAAAACAGTAAGGAACTGGACCAAAGAATTTGCCCGTGCTTTTGACGGCCTCGCCGAATTGTCACGCCGGGGCGTGCAAACAACCGAAAAACTCCTCGACGCACTCAACAAAAATAGAAACATCCCCAAAGCCCGGCAACTTGTGGCGGAATTGATGGCCCTCGACGAAGAGGGCCGGGTGTACAGCGAAATTCATCCGCCATGCCGCCCCCTCATCCTCCTGGCACGTTATGAACGCGACAACCTCGAAGGCAGCGATCCTGTTGCCCTCGCTCAAACCACCCTCGGCATCTACCGCGCCTGTTTCGCCCGGGCCCGCCTTACTTCACGCAAGATCGAGCTTGTTCATGACCTCTGGAAACGACAAAATGAGACCGCATAGCGGTGTGTAAAGTAAACTATCATGTGTATTTAGCGTCTCACATCGCCAGGAGGGGAGTTCGTTACGCATTGAATATGACCAGCCGGTAGATAAAACCTGCTAATGCGGCAACATTCAGGCAGAGCGCGAAAAATGAAATTATAAAAACCGATGAAGTGCCGTGAGAAACTGCCGCGCCCGCGCTGAAGCGGCGTGATGCGTTTTAAGATGGCGATGGCCTTGTTCAGCGATGTCCCGCACTTGATCCGGATGTTGCAAATAGAAGCCAAGCTTCTCTTCCAAATCTGGCAAATCGTCAAAAAACACTGCGCTCTCGCCGTCTTTGAAATTTTCCGGTATGTGAATCGGCGGACGTTCCGCCAGCAGCATTGCGCCATGCGCCGGAACCTCCCAATAGCGTACCGTATCAAAACCATTTCCGAACAAGCACAATCCGATGGCCGCCTCCTGTAAAACATTCGTATACTCTGTTTGCGAAAAGTGGTCCTGCCATCGAAATCCGAACGTCTGCTCCAACCACTCCAAAGTCAACCGCCGCGTCCCATACTGGGCCTTGCCCGCCCAAAACATTCCGTCTCGCCCATTAAAATCAACCTGTTTGGGAATACGTTCATCGGGATAGGCAAAAGACAACGGAAAAGTGTTGGGAGAATAGGCCGCGCCGCAGAGCATTTCGCGCTTGAATTGTCCCCGCGCAACAAATCCCAACCGCGCTTCCATGTCTTTCTTATAGTCCCCGCATTGATCCCACATGTCAACCACGATGATGGGGGTATCCTTGGCCGCCTGGAGAATTGTTTGAATCAAGCCGGTATCCAATGCACCCAGCACATCCGACAATAGAATGGCATCGATTTTTTTCTCTTGAAGTCGTTGAATGATTTCTTCCGGCATCAACGGCTTTCCCGGATGTTCGAACAGGCAGGGATAGTCCTTGTGCGCTGCTGGAATGCTTCCATGCAATGTGGGCTTCCAGGGAAATTCCGCAACATTTTTTTCGCTCAACACCAAACAAAGTCCATGATATAAAACATCCGTGCCGTAATCAGGTCCGGGGGGCATAAGATACAACAACCGGAGCGGTTCATCCTCCCTCCAAAGTCTGATTGGGACTTCATCCTGTTTGATTTCCGGTTGTAGCGGTAATGAGTCCAAAATCTCCTGTGTTTGAGTATCGGGCGCCGCATGCAGGACGGATCGCAACGCGCGGCGGGCCATATCGCCCCTGCCAATACGCGCCCAGAACAGCGCCTGCGTTTGATACGCTGGATGATATGTGGGCAGAAAGGTGGCGGCAAGATAAAACTCATTTAGGGCACGCGCCAAACGGTTGATGCGTCCTTCTTCTCCCATACAATTGTCACGGGCCAGCATGCACGACAGTTTTTCCGACGCAATCAATCCCCTGGCCCCGTCATCACCAATGAGACGTTCAGGAATCTTCAGCAGCACTTCCAGCCCGGCAATAGGATTCCCTTGAGTGCAAAGTTCTCGCGCATGCCGCACCGGATTATAATTGGCGCGGACAATCATGATTGCCCGCGCCCGTTCCCCGTTCCAGCTCACCTCGCAGGATTCATACGCCAACAGCCGTTGACGCCGCCAAAACGCATCGGACAAGAACATCTCCGGCGCTGTAAATATAAACAACGCTCCGTGGATCCCAAGAGAAAGCCATTCATGGGAAAGCAACTCGTCCAAAGCGGGTTCTGCCATATGGCGCGCATCGATAAAAAGTGCATCGTATTCGGATAACGGCTCGGCGGGCGCTGTAAGAGGATGGGAGATGTCTATCCACCGCCGCGTGTGCATGTAGGAAGCAAGAAACCGGGAAACCACTTCGTCTGGAATTCCCATGCTTAAACTCATGCACGCGCTTCCCGAAGTTCATCAAAAATGCGTTCTTCCCCGCCGTTGTAGATCATCCAATTGTCAATGTCGAGCGTTTCTTCCGCCGTAAGGGGGAGAAACTTCCCTTCCGCCCGCGCGTATTCCGTACCTTCCGCATCCACAATCGACCCCTTTGCATGCACCATGCGCCGATGCGGAAGAATGACTTTCGCGCATACGTTCAGGGGCTTGTCGGCGGGAACGCGCCTGATATACCGCACGGTGAGTTGACCGGTAACACACATGCGCTTGAATGAACGGGTCGCGGCCCACGCCATGCATTCATCCAGCGCCGCCGCCACCACCCCCCCATGAAGGGTGTTGGGGTATCCGCAATGATGGCGTTGGACGTTTAACGGCATCTTCACCACGTCTTCTTCAACGTAAAAACGGGCCCGCAATCCTGCGGGATTGTCTACTCCGCACACAAAACATGTGGGGGAGTTGGGAAGATACTTCCGGTGGCTCATGCGATCACTATTCTCCCTGAATTTCCGTAAAAGTATAAAATATCCGGCATCAACGCCTCAATCAGGCAACCTTAAATCGTAAAAAAGGAAACCGCGCCCTCGGCGCCTTTCTCTCATGGAAAAAGGTTCCTCTGCGCGGTGCGAATATAGATTCTGTTTCGATGCCGCTTAGAAGGGACTATATCCCCACGCCCAGCCAAATAACAGATAATATACGATGTAATACCAGACGTTATACAATACGTGATACACTGAATCCCATGCGTACATAGCTACCTCTCTCTTCTCGTTTTCCTTGCAATGAACCCCATGCTCACTGCACATAGGGCGATTATACGGGCATGCGTATTTTTTGTCAAGAGACATGTCCCCACAGGGCAAAATCAAAACACAGGGAGGAAGCGTGGACGGTTCAATTACATTCCCTCTGGGCGAAATGAACTGCTCTTTTTTTTGCGCTTGCGATCCAGGGGGCTCTGCTCCGTATTGATATTGACTAATTGCCGCTTTTCATCGACAGCGCGCCGAACCTCGTGCGTTTCTGTTTTTACATCGCTTGCTTTGGGATGAATGGATGCTTTCAATTCGCTCATGGCCTTCGTACATTCATTATCCAATTTACTCAGGCACGCCTGGCATAAACGCGCCCGCAGGCTGATGGCCGGAGCCCCGCACCGGCCGCATCGCACTGGATCGGAAAACACTTCATTTTGAATCCGCCCCGTTTCCAGCATGCGCAGCACGCATTCCAGGGTGACCCCAGAGCCTTCCGCCACTTCCTCCGCAGTGAGGCCGGGGGTTTCGCGCAACAGATCCCGGATTCGGGAATAGTCCTGTTCCTCATCCGGTTCACAAGCCAAACACACCTTGGCGGTAAACGAGGAAAATATCTTTCCGCATCGTCCGCACTTCTTGATCTCTGTTTTCATAACATCTTACCCCTTTGCGGCATGCGCCAGAACCTTCTTCAGCGCTGCCACCACTTCATGAATATTTTTGTCCGTTAACTGCGGATAAAGAGGCAGGGAAAGAATTTCATTAGAGGCTTTCGTGGCTTCCGGATAATCCTCGGGCTTCATGCCGAGCGCATCCCGATAATAAGGATGCAAATGCAATCCATAGAAATGCACCGACGTGCCGATATTTTCGCGTCGGAGATCATAGATAATTTCATCGCGGGTGCGGTTCAGCAGTTCCAGCTTGAGCCGGATAATGTACAAGTGCCAGGCATGTTCCACGTCCGGGGCCGCGCTGGGCAATTCGATCTCATCCACTTCGGAGAGCACCGCGTGATACATATGCGCGATGCGGCGCCGGGCTGCGAGAAAACCGGGCAGTTTCTTCAATTGTTCAAGTCCCATCGCGGCGCCCACATTGTTCAGACCATACTTGAATCCAGGCACGATCACTTGCTGCGGCGTGGCCACCGCACTCCGCCCATAACGATCCCAGGCGGCGGCCACCATCCCGTTCCGGGCAAGCAGCCGAAGCCGTTCGGCCTGTTCCGGATCTTTCAGAGTAATCGCGCCGCCCTCCATGGTGGTAATGTTCTTGATGGCATAGAAACTGAAACACGTCAGATCGCTATATGCACCGATGGTAGTGCTCTTGTAAGCCGCCCCCAAGGCATGCGCGGCATCTTCTAACACTGGAATGCCATGTTTACGCGCCACATGGTGAATCGCATCGAGATCACACGGATGCCCGCCCAGATGCACCGGCATGATGACTTTGGTGCGATCCGTGATGGCTGATTCCAACGATTCCGGCGAAAGATTGTAGCTGTTGGGATCAATATCGGCGAACTTCACTTTCGCACCCATGTTGATGACCGTATTGCCCGTGGACGCCCACGTGATAGGAGAGGTAATCACTTCATCGCCCGGCTTCACGCCCAATTCCATCAAACAAAGGTGCAGGGCCGCCGTACACGAACAAACCCCGACCGTAAGGGGAGACGTCACAACATCCGAAAATGCCTTTTCAAACGCTTGGATATGCGGTCCGGACGTCAGCCATCCGCTGTGCATGGCGTCCAACACCGCCCGTTCTTCTTCTTCACCAAGACATGGCTTGCTCAAGGGAATAAACCGCGCGGCCACCGGTTCGCCGCCTTCGTCTACTGGCGTGGCCATCAACTGTTTCATCCGGTGTACGTTCAGATACTTTTCCAAAAAAGGATCGATCGAAGCATCTTCCAAGGCACTGCGAAGTTCTTCAATGCCTTCGTCAATCGACCATTGGCAGTAGAATCCCAGGCGCTCCCGGATTTTGGCGAATTGCACCCGGAAATTGCGAAGGTCGTCATCGTCCGCCGCCATTTCTACAGCAATCCCCTGGAAATGACGCGCCACGCGGTGCGCCAGGTCAATTACACGGGTGTTGTAAACGTCGGATCCCACGTTGAAAATCTGACCGCTGACTTTTTCCGCGGGCGACTCCAGCAACGCGATCATGCCGCGGGCGGCATCGCGCACATGCACAAAGGGCCGCCACTGGTTTCCGCCACCACGCACCTCGATGCATCCCTGCCGCATAGCCGTCGCCACCATCTGGTTGATAGCCAAATCAAATCGCATCCGGCGCGACCAGCCAAACATGGAGGCCATGCGTGCAACGGCAGGCTCAAAATGGTCCCCACACATTTGCAGAATGGCGCGCTCCGCCGCCAATTTGCCCTTTCCGAAGGTGGATAACGGGTTTGCAGGGCTTTCTTCATCAAGCAATTCAAACACGCCCCGGCCATACACAGTGCAGGAGGAGGACAATACAAATCGCCGTACGCCATGCTGGACGGCCATTTTGGCCAGTTCCATCGTGCTTTCCACATTCACATCCATTGCCATCTCGGCATCGAGTTCGCACGAAGGATCATTGGAAAGGCTCGCCAGATGCATTACCCCGTCAATGCCCTGAAGGAGATTAGGCGTTTCTTGAAGACGCCGAATATCGCCTGCGATGATTTCACAATGGGGATGAGCGTTGAACTCCGCCAGAACTTCCTGGCCAAAGCAAAAACGATCAAAAACACGGACGATATGTCCGCGATCCAATAACTTGGACACCACCCAAGTTCCCAGGTAACCTCCACCGCCTGTCACTAAAACATGCATTACCGATACTCCAGAATCAAAGGTTTAACTCATAGGATTCCTTAAAAGTATAACAGGTTTCCGGTCGTTTAGGCATGCAGATTCAACGGTGGCCTTTTCCGGCGGCACTAAGCAATGATACACTACCGGTTCTGGCAGCAGTTGGAGCAGCGATGCAGTTATGACAGAACAACTTGAATTTGAGTGGATGAACCGGTATCCACCCCCATCTTCAACGCCCAAGCCCGCCTCACGCCCTGAGAAAAAGTCTTCCCCTCCTGTCGTGAAAAGAGACCAGGAAGATGACCCTCAACAAGAAATGAAAAAAATGGCCGAGGCGCTCCTCCATTGGCTCATGGAGCGTACCGGAAAGCCCATTTTTCTATACATCACTAACAATACCTCCACCATGATGTCGGTAAAACCCCATAAAAATGGGAAAAGCACCCGCATCAGTCTCCATTACATGTTCCTGACTGCCCCGGAGCCTGTGAAAGAGGCCCTGGTGACGTGGATAAAGAAACCGCGCTCAAAAGACGCCAGCGTCTTGCTAAATCGATTCATTCGCGAACGCCAACACCAGATTCGAGCGGCACGTTCAAGAAGAATCACGCGATCCACAAAAGGCCGTCATTATGATTTGCAGGCAATTTTCAACGACTTGAATCAACGATATTTTAACAACACCATTACCGATGGCATCACCTGGGGAACCATGCCCTGGAAGCGAAGGCGGCGCTCCATTCGTTTTGGCAGCCATTCTCTATCACAACATCTGATTCGCATACACCCCCTGTTGGATCTACCTTTTGTGCCTGATTATTTCGTGCGGTATATCGTGTACCACGAAATGTTGCACGCGCATCTGGGCATTGGCGAGCATCCTTCGGGCCGACGGAGCATTCATCCCCCGCGGTTCAAACAGATGGAAAAGCAATTCCCAGAATATGAGCGCGCGATAGCATGGATAAAAAAACCGGGAACCATGAACCAACTGCTGAAAATGCAGCGGCGCTGACCGCTGTGTCATACTCTGGTCACAAAACGAAGGAAAGTATTGGTCTCACAGCATGAGCAACACCTTCAGACACCGCTTCCTGCGCGCATCAAAAAGTATAGTCTTGGGCGCTGTGGGGCTTGTTATGAGCATCATCATCTCCTTCATCCTGGTGCGGCATCTCACCCAAGGCATGTCAAGAACACCCGCGTCAAATCCTGAACTGATCCGGCAGGCCACGCTCCTGAGACAATTCTCAAACGGCCTCTTGACCCTCGCCGAGGAATATGTTCAGCAAATTCCCCTGGAGGCCGAGTTCCCCAAACCCGGCCAGATTCAACGGACCTCAAAAACCTTCCTGTCAAAATTAAACGAACTCAGACAACACGTGGACGATGATACCCTGGTCTACCTGCCCGCCTATCGAAACCTGATGGCCGCACTGGACCGAATCGCCGCAATGGCCTCCCATCCCGAAGACAAAACCCTGAGAAAACATGCCTTGAACGACATTCTGGCGGCAACGGAAGCCACGGAGAACTATCTGGACTCCCAAGGCGTATCTTCCCTCCTCCCCGATGCACCCAAAAAGCTTTCCTTTAAAAACCTTCTACAAACAGCCCCGGATAAATAAAATCCTCGTGATAGAGACAAAAAATCCCTCGTGAAAAATACGGCAAGATCATTCCACGTAATTGTGTTGCTTAATCCCGCGGGCGATCCGGTCTATGCCGGCCAAATCGCGCACAAAACGGATATCGGCAAAACCCGCATCAGCCATGAGCGCAGCCACTGCCGGTGATTGGCGCTCTCCAATTTCCAGCGCGATCAGGCCTCCGGCATGGAGATACTCGGAAGATGCCGACACTATCCGCCGGATGACGGTCAATCCATCCGGGCCCGCCAGAAGCGCTCCGGGGTCTTCATGTTTGCGAATGACCGGCGACAGCCTTTCCCATTCACCTTCTTCAACATACGGCGGATTCGAGACGATCACATCGAAAGTCTTGGGAATGCCTCTAAACGCCTCAAACAAATCCCCTTCATAAAAATCGATTTCAACGGCGTGTTTCCGTGCATTTTCACGCGCCAGTTCAAGGGCTTCCGGACGGATGTCAATCGCAGTCACATGGGCTTTCACAGCGTTCTTCGCAATGGCGACGGCCACGCATCCGGTTCCCGTGCCGATATCAAGAACGGTAGAAGTCTCGGTTGTTCCATGTGACAAAAATTTCAATGCTGTTTCCACCAAATGTTCTGTTTCCGGACGTGGGACGAGTACGGGCGGACGCACCAAAAATTCCAGCGAAAAAAACTCCCAATGGCCGGTGATGTACGCAATGGGTTCATGATTAAGCCGCCGGGTGAGAAGAGGTTCAAAATCAGACACAAGCATCTCATCCCGGAGACGGGCCAATAATTGAGCGCGGGAATACCCCAGTGCATGCGCCAAGAGGATTTCCGCATCAAGGCGCGGGGTTTCGGAAATGGATTCAAGTTGGCGGACGGCATCCTTGAGCCGTTCAGCGAGAGTGGGCATTAGTTTAATTCAGCCAGTTTCGCGGCCCGGTCCGCCGCAATTAGAGCATCGATCACCCCCTGGATTTCACCCTCGACAATCCGGTCGAGATTATACAAGGTCAATCCAATGCGGTGATCGGTCATGCGGTTTTGTGGAAAATTATAGGTGCGGATGCGCTCGCTGCGATCACCGCTCCCCACCTGGCTTCTGCGTTCCTCCGAGCGCGCGCTCACGTCTTGATGCTGTTTCAAATCATAGAGACGCGCCCGCAATACGCGCAACGCCTGCGCCTTGTTTTTGAACTGGGACTTTTCATCCTGGCAGGTGACCACCAACCCCGTAGGTTTGTGCGTAACGCGCACGGCGGAGTCGGTGGTGTTTACACTCTGGCCGCCATGCCCCTGAGAGCGGTATACATCTATTTGAAGGTCGTTGGGATCAATCTGGATCTCGATTTCCTGGGCTTCGGGAAGCACCGCCACCGTAGCCGCCGACGTGTGAATGCGCCCTTGGGCCTCGGTATCGGGAACGCGCTGAACCCGGTGAACGCCCGCTTCCCACTTTAACTGGCTGTAGACCCGTTCCCCGGAAATTTGAAACGAGATTTCCTTGAATCCGCCCAAATCCGTCGGATTGGAACTGATCATTTCCATTTTCCACCCCTTGAGTTCCGCAAACCGGGAATACATCCGGAACAAATCCGCGACAAAAAGCGCAGCCTCCTCACCTCCGGTGCCCGCGCGGATCTCGAGAATGGTATTTTTCTCGTCATTGGGATCCGTGGGCAGAAGCAGAAGTTTCAGCTCATGTTCCAGGCCGGACAAAGAGGTCCTAAGTTGATCGCGTTCCTCCTGCGCCAATTCAAGTATCTCAGGATCGCTTTCACTGGCCAGCACGCGCTCCGCCTCTTCCAAGCTCTTTTCATACAACTCATATCGCCGGAAGCAGGCAACGATATCCGTCACCTCCGCCAGGGCCTTGGCGTATTTGCGAAGCGATTCGGGATTGACCGCCACCTCCGGAGAAGACATGGTTTCCGTCAGGCGCTCAGACTTCTCGACCACCGCGAGAAGTTTCTCACGCATGATCCTGTCCATGCGGGCTTATTCTGCTTTGCGCTTGGCGTACTTCTTCTGGAAGCGTTCCACGCGGCCTTCACTGTCAACGAACTTCTGCTTGCCCGTATAAAACGGATGGCAATTCGAACATATTTCCACGTTGATCGCAGGCTTCGTGGATTTGGTCTGAAACGTGTTGCCGCATGCGCATTTCACCGTCGCGGTCACATATTCCGGATGAATGCCTTGTTTCACTCGTCGTCTCCTGTCACACCGTCCTTCTTACGCATAACTCTCCCGCATACATGCTCGCCGGGTATGGGCTTCGCGTCGTGGACGGCTAACTGACGCGCTTGCATGGGGTTGCCTTATTGACGCTAGTATACCATTCTGCCGCACGCTCCTGCAAATCCGCCCTGGTTCCGCGAAGCCCCACCCCGGATTTGCAACGTCACCTCTCATAATCTCCCCTTCCCCAATTCCATAGGAATCCAACAACACAGTCCGGAGCCGCCTAGCCACAACCAAATTTCCCAACGGGGATAAATAATTTCAGCCCAGGATTTACCCGCCGCAGGAGGGTTGCGCGAAGCGCTACTCTGGCTTTACAACGTCACATCTCATAGTCTCCCCTTCCCCAATTCCGTAGGAATTCAACAACTCAGCCCAGGGTTGCGCGAAGCGCTACCCTGGGTCCATGGTTCCCCCACACGTTTTTCCCTGAAAGGGATAAACAACCTAAAAACACGTCAATACGCCAAATTCCTCTCCGTCTCAAGCACAACTCTTGGCAACGACGGGAAAAAGCTGACACAGGTACTGCCCCAAATCCTTTGACATATCCCATCATGATGGTATATACTTCAATATATACCAAGGAAACAGGAAAATGAATACAGCAAAGATCTTCCCCAACGGGCGAAGCCAGGCGGTACGGCTGCCCAAAGAATTCCAGTTCAGTACCGATGAAGTCTATATCAACAAGGTCGGGGGCGTAGTGATGATGTTCCCGCGCGAAAAAGCCTGGGAAGCGCTTGCACGCAGCCTGGATTTGTTCACAGAAGATTTTATGAAGGAACGTGACCAGGGCGGCCCCGTGGAGGAAAGGGCGGTACTGTGATCCGGTACCTGCTGGATACGAATATCTGCATTGAACTGATTCGGGGACGTGGCGACAAGATACTAAAACGCCTTAAAAAATGCCGCGTGGGCGAGGTGGGCATCTCGGTCATAACGCTTGCCGAACTCGAACATGGAGTAGCCAAAAGTTCCCGGCCCGAGCAAAACCGTATCGCCCTCGAAACCTTTTGCGCCCCCCTTGAAATCCGCCCGTTCGACAGTGACGCCGCCAAATGCTATGGAGAAATCCGTGGCACATTAGAGCGCTCCGGACAAGTGCTCGGCCCCCTCGACATGTTAATCGCCGCCCACGCCTTCGCCGAAGACGCCACTTTGGTCACCAACAACGAACGCGAATTCCGCAGGGTTAAAACCCTCCCCATCGAAAACTGGATTAAGTGAATATTTCCACAACCCTTGTTCCCACTTGAGAACGCACGTGCCGGGAGGGCGAAGCTCCCGCTGAGCCGTAGAACAAAATATCCTTGATCGTTCACAAGGTACACATGCCTGCCCCGCCGTAGCACCCAAGGAGCAAAGGAGGGCTGGAAAAGCTTCGCTTTGTATCTCCTTCACACTCACCACACGATCAAATCTATTTCCATCATCCCATACGCTTGCAGCACATAATTCCGTGCCATTGAATACCGCCAATGTCCCGGCACATCTACATAACTCCGTCGAACGGGATTTGCATAGATAGCAAAGTACAACTTTGCATACAACCCTGCTCTGAAAATTCCCCCCGCATACGGGACAGCAAAGGGGGGGCTCGTTTCCCATTCCCCCCAAAGTTCCATTTTCATGGTTTCTGGGGGAATCGAAGATTCATGGTAACTCGTTCCCAAATGCAAGTGGGAATGAGGGAACGTGATAGTAATGTTTCGCGGTGAATTACTTCTTGGCCGCTTTAGCCTTAATACTTGTTTCCCTCTCCTTTTGCATATTTCGGGCGCGGCCACTTGGTCAAAACGGGTGATCGCGGCCAGTAAAAACGGCTAAGCGCGGGCGTAGAATTCGGCAGAGCGCGGGCGGGAGTAACGTGGCCGCGGCCACCAAATT
>Ga0116156_10002393_pt1 | contig 17101 bp, 10 predicted proteins | sample AD_UKC045_MetaG_FD_89891 | JGI IMG/M metagenome (GOLD analysis project Ga0116156, IMG submission 89891) | Active sludge microbial communities of municipal wastewater-treating anaerobic digesters from USA - AD_UKC045_MetaG | ecosystem: Engineered > Bioreactor > Anaerobic > Digestate | place: USA... | reverse complement strand
TTTGATCAGTTGTGGACGAAGACGAATAACAAGGAATACCTTGTTTACATGAAGAAGATCATCGATCAGTTTGTTCAAACTGATGGAAGTATCCGAACGTATGATTTGTTGGAATACAATATCGATCACATCACACCCGGTCAGGTTGTGTTAGCATTGTATAGAGAAACGAAGGAAGAGAGGTATAAAAAAGCGGCCACATTACTTCACGACCAATTGGTTTGGCAGCCGCGCACGAAAGAGGGAGGTTACTGGCATAAACTTCGGTACCCCTACCAAATGTGGCTTGATGGTTTATACATGGGTGAAGTTTTCTCTGCCGAGTATGCTAAGGTATTTAATGACCAGACTAAGTTTGATGATGTAGCAAATCAATTTATCTGGATGGAAAATCATGTGCGTGATCCAAAGACTGGTTTATTGTATCATGCATGGGACGAAAGTAAAAAACAACTGTGGTCTAATCCGGAGACAGGTAATGCGCCAGGATTTTGGAGTAGAGGTATGGGATGGTATGCGATGGCATTGGTTGATGTCCTTGATTACTTTCCAAAGGATCATCCAAAACGAAAAGATCTTATTGCCATCCTGCAACGTCTGGCAACGGCATTGAAAAATTATCAGGACCCTGCTTCTGGTGTTTGGTATCAGGTAATGGATAAAGGAACATTGAAAGGTAATTATCTTGAAGCGTCTGGCAGTTGCATGTTTGTTTATGCTTTCGCGAAAGGTGCAAGATTGAATTACTTAGATAAAAGCTATAGTACTCTGGCTAAAAAAGGATTTGATGGCATTCTTAAAAATTTCATTGAAACCGATTCACAAGGTCTTGTTCATCTTACCAAAACCGTTAGTGTAGGTGGATTGGGTGGAAGTCCATATCGCGATGGAAGTTTTGAATATTATATCAGTGAGCCACTCCGCACAGATGATTTAAAAGGTGTTGGTCCATTTATCCAAGCCAGTGTTGAAATTGAACTTTTGAAAAAATGAGCATGAAAAATTTAGTAGCCATCATTCTCGCTTTTGCGCTTTACGGTAGTGCTGTTGCCCAAACTCTTGAGCGTGATTTCCCTTTGTCGTTTAAAGTGAAAGTATCGAATCTATCAGATGCAGCAAGAGAAAATTGTATGGTAATTATTTCGCCTGACGATATTCAAAAGCAGACTAAAAAATTTAATTCAAAAGCATTTGTTGTTTTAGATAAGGCAGTTGAAATTCCGAGTCAGTATAATACTGAAGATATTGATAAAGGAATTGTTTTTGTCATTCCAAAACTGGAGAAGCGTGAATCAAAAGAATTTACTATTCGCTACCATGCAACGGATGTTAAGCCAAGAAACTATACCAAACGTACTCAGGCAGAATTGTCTCATAAGGTAGACGGCAAGTTTGTTAATCGTGAATACATCGGTGGCACATTTAAGAATGTTGATTATCTCCGTGTTCCTCCTGAGCATAAGGATCACTCATGGTTTATCCGGTATGAAGGTCCGGGTTGGGAATCAGATAAAGTAGGATATCGCTTTTATCTTGATCAACGAAACGCGACTGATGTATTTGGAAAAAAAGGACCTGAGATGGTATTGCAAAATGTTGGTCTGGATGGATTTGATTCTTACCATGAAATTCAACCGTGGGGTATGGATGTAATGAAGGTAGGTAAGTCTTTAGGTGTTGGATCTATTGGTGCCTTTGAAAATGGTAAAACTATTCGCGTTGAAAAGACTGACAGCGTTACCTGTCGGATAACCGAGAATGGCGTTGTCTATTCTTCTATTCTAACAAATTATTATGGATGGAAATTAGGAGGTAAGAAGTATGATGTTCAATCTACTATTTCAATTCATGCTGGCACACGCTTGTCGCATCAAATTTTGTCAGTTACGAATAATCCGGATACACTGTGTACCGGTATTGTCAAAGACAAACTTGCAAAAGTATTTAAAAGTAAAGGCGATGCACAGCATTGGGGCTATATCGCTACATACGGAAATCAAAGTTTAAATAATGATGCACTGGGGTTGGTCGTTTTCTTCAATCCCGCAAATGCGCTAGGATTTAAGGAAGATGAATTCAGTGAAATCATAGCATTAAAACCAAATATGGGTAAACTGGAATATTATTTCGAAGGCGCCTGGGAATTGGAAGCAAATGGAATTTCTAACGAAACAGAGTTTTTAAGCTATATACAGTCTATGGCCTCACAATTATCTCAACCAGTTTCAGCGCGTTAAACAGCTCAGAATGTTGAGATTTAGCGGAATCGGTTGCTCTCTATATTAAATCGATTGAAATACATTGTAAACTATGAATAATTTAAAAAATGTTGTTATGTTTACATCCATATGCGCAATCGATTGCGCAGATCGAAAAAAATCATATTAAAAAAATAATGAGCCTATGAATAAAGTATTACGACTCAAATGGATGATTGGAGCTTTGATCTTTTTGATTGCTTCAATAGCTTTTCCGGTCACTTCACGTGCTCAGGAAAAAAAGATTTCTGGAACTATTAAATCGGATGATGGTACTTCTTTACCTGGGGTTTCAGTGCTTGAGAAGGGAACAAAAAATGGTACGGTTACCGATGCCGATGGGAAATTTACATTAGCAGTATCTTCTGATGCGACACTTGTCTTATCCTTCATCGGGATGAAACCTCAGGAAATTGTTGTTGGTAATCAAACTTCAATTGAGGTAACTATGGAGTCTGACTTAACCGCATTGGACGAGGTTGTTGTGGTTGATTATGGATATGGCACAGTGAAGAAATCGGATATGACTGGCGCGACTGCTTCTATTGGTGCGAAAGAAATTGCCAAGATCCCAGTGGCAAGTACGGCTCAGGCACTTACGGGTAGATTGCCTGGAGTAACCGTAACAACTACAGATGGATCTCCAGATGCCGATATTTTATTGAGAGTGCGCGGAGGAGGTTCAATCACCCAAAATAATTCACCACTTTTAGTTGTCGATGGTTTTATTGTTTCAAGCATTCGCGATATACCTCCCACAGATGTGGAAAGTATTACCGTTTTGAAGGATGCTGCATCGTCTGCTATATATGGTGCCCGTGCATCGAATGGAGTTATTGTAATTACTACAAAAAAGGCAGCGGCAGGAAAAACCGAAGTTTCCTACAATGGTTTTGTGCAATTCAAGAATTTACCTAATGATCGAAAGTATCAGGTATTGTCTCCGTATGAATTTGCTTTGGCTAACTATGAATACGCAAAGCTTAGGTCTGAATCGGATGTAGAAGCCTTCGAAAAATACTTTGGTGTTTATGATGATTTAGATATTTATAAAGACAAGAAACCAACCGATTGGCAAGATGAATTGTTTGGTGGCACAAAGGTATCTCAATATCACAACATTAATTTCAAAGGGGGTACGGATAAAACTAAAGTGATGCTGAGTCTCACCAATAATAAAGACCAAGGATTGATGATTAATTCGGACTTCACCCGGAATGTTCTGAACTTTAAAATTGATCATCAAATTGGTAGAACACTAAAATTTGAAGCTTCAACCAGAATTACCAATACGGTTGTTAACGGTGCAGGTACAGCTACAGGAACTTCTACGAATCCACAGGTAAACGTTAAGGATGCCGTTCAAACAAGACCGGTTAATGGTATTGCAGATGAGCTGGAACCTGATCCTAATCAAGGAGCAGGATCAGATGATGATTATCAGAAATTTATTACTGCGAGGATTGGACCCGTTAAATTGGCGGAACAGGATTGGAGAGAAAAGACCACTACTAATTATGTATTAAATGCAGGGTTGACCTGGAATGTATTGAAGAACCTTGATGTTAAAAGCGTTTTTACAAGCGAACAGGGATACGGTAAAAACTTAAGATTCTATGGTCCTGACACGGGTGAATCGTTCAACAATGGAGGTAGTGCTCCACTGGGTGAGCAGACCAAAAATAATACGACCAGCTATCGATGGTATAACACCATTGCCTATCGGGTAAAAGATCAGGGGCAACATAAGCTTGATTTTCTTGTAGGTCAGGAAATATCTTCTACCGGAGGATCTGAAGATTTTATCCGATCTGAAGATTTCAGAAATTCTATAACACCCGATGAATTATTTGCAAACATGCAATTGGGAAGAACTGATCGTATCTATACCCGAAATTATATCGAAACAAATCGCTTTTCACTTTTCGGAAGAGGAAACTATATGTTTAATGATAAGTACATCGCTACCGTTACATTTCGATCGGACGTCTCCAGCATCTTTGCAAAAGGTAATCGGGTAGGATACTTCCCTGCATTGGCGTTGGGATGGAAGATGTCTCAAGAAAACTTTATGCAAAACATAAAGTTTGTTAATGATTTGAAGATGCGCGTAAGTTATGGTACGACAGGAAATGATGGTGTAAACGCAGGAGCCGCACAGAATTTATTTGCTGCTTCAACGCTACGCGGTCCGGGTTGGGGAAATGTTGATAACGTTTATTACACACCCAATAGCACTGTTTTATACAATCCGGATCTTGTGTGGGAAAGAACTATTCAACGCAATTTGGGATTTGATTTTACGGTGGCAAATTCCAGAATATCTGGAACACTTGATGTATACTGGAATACCGCGAATGATCTTTTATTAACCTCAGCGATTCCTTCTAATACAGGATACACAACACAATGGAATAATATTGGAACAACTTCCAATAAAGGTGTAGAGTTGGGATTAACCGGACAGATTATAGAGACTAGTGACTTTAGCTTATCTGTAAATGTTAACGGTGCGATCAACAGAGGCGAGATCGAGAAATTGGATGGTACCAATGATCGCTTTGTTCAATCAAATTGGGCAAGCACAGATCTTAACAACATCAACGATTATTATTTACAGGTCGGTGGAAAGATTGGTGACATCTATGGATATGAAACTGCAGGATACTATAGTGTCGATGATTTCGAATCGTATGATGAAACAACCAGTAAATATATTTTAAAAACAGACGTTGCAAGTTCTGGTGCAGTTGTTGGAAATACGAATATCAGACCCGGCTTTTTAAAATTGGTGGATCAACTTACCGTTGATACGGATGGTGATGGTAAGATGGATGCAGGCGATGGTATTATCGATGCGAAAGATCGGAAAGTAATAGGTAACACGTCACCTAAAATTGAAGGTGGGTTTGGAGTAAACGCATCGTACAAAGGATTTGACTTTTCCATGTTTTTCAATTTCAGATTTGGTAATGATGTTTACAACGCAGGTAAAATTCAGTACAACCAGTTTAGAAGAGTTACCTATGGAAACTTGCTGAATACGATGAATTCGGAGGAGCGTTTTACCTACATCGATGTGGACGGATCGTATACTGGTACTCCTGGTGAAGTTGTAACAGATCTTCAACAACTCGGTGAAATGAATGAAGGTAAATCGATTTGGTCACACGCAAGTCATGGAATTGCGGGTGCAGTAATTCATTCATGGGCAGTAGAAGATGGATCATTCTTGCGATTGAATAATCTCTCCATTGGTTATTCATTACCAAGAGATTTAATTTCAAAAGTTGGTTTATCCAGATTTAGAATTTACGCAACCGGCAGCAATCTTCACGTCTGGACTAAATATTCCGGATACGATCCTGAAGTAAGCTCATACCAAAATCCACTTACACCGGGCTTAGATTACTCTTCTATGCCACGAGGTCGTGCTTACACCATTGGAGTTGATCTCACATTTTAATCAATTAAATATTTAAAAAATGAAGTTTATGAAACTTAGAAATATTTTAATATTGATGGGAATGTTGGTAGCGACATCCTGCAATGATTTTCTTGACCCCAAGTCACTTTCAACTTTTGACGATACCTACATTTTTTCGAATGTAGATGATGCACGAAAAGGTGTTAACGCAGCGTACACGTACTTTGGGCAAGATGCATTTCGCTCTCGCCTTTCTAACAACATGACAGGTAATACCGATATCGAACGCCAGAGCGGATGGAGCAGTTCATCTGATCGGTATCAGATATGGGATCTTAATGCACTTGAATCAAACAACGATTTAAAAATTGTTTGGGAAAATGCCTACAAGGCCATCCGCGATTCAAACATTGCCATTGAAGGTATCGAAAAGAGCAGCGCACTTAATTCTTCAGATGGATCAGTCTCCAAGACTATGTATAATTTATTGGGAGAAGCGTACACTATTCGAGCCTACTGGTATAGCATGTTAATATTTTATTTTGGTGATGTGCCTTTTGTTCAGCTCGCGCCAAAAGCAGGTAATGATTTTTACTTGCCAAAGGAGGATCGTAACGTAATACTATCCGCTGTGATTGATGATCTTATTGCTATCGAAAGCAAAATGTCCTGGGCGGATGAACTTCCGTATGGCATTGAACAGATAAATCGTGAGTATACATTAGGTATGATTGCACGTTTAGCTTTACAACGTGGGGGATGGTTTCTGACACCCGACTTAACAATGGATCGTGAGACTGATTACCTTGAATATTACCAAATCGCAAAGGACTACTCAGCCAAGTTAATGTTATTGAAAGACCGGCCTTTGCCTGCTGATTTCAGACAGGTGTTTATGAACGAAAATAAATTTATAGCACCCGTTAATCAGGATATTCTTTTTGAAGTACCATTCGCTTTAGGTAATGGCGATGTTGGATGGAATATCGGTATTACCGTGGAAGGTGGCGCAACCGCTAATCATGATTATGGTGCTGGCAATAATTATATGTCGATGCCACCAACATATTACCTTTCATTTGATAGTGATGACATCCGAAGAGATGTTACCTGCGGAATGTATAAAGTCAATATGAATTTCGAAGAAGAGTTTATTGGCTACAGTAATGGCCTCAACACATCAAACGGCCATAATATTTCTCAAGGAAAATGGAGTCGTTATTTTCTGGAAACTCCTCCTGGAAAAGCTTCTGCTAAAGGCACTGGTATTAATTGGCCTATGCTTCGTTATTCTGATGTGTTACTAATGTTCGCAGAAGCGGAGAATGAATTAAACGGACCGACTGGCGAAGCGCAGAATGCAATGAGGCGTGTACGTCAGCGTGCCTTTGATCCATCCGTATGGAGCGATAAAGTCGATGCTTATATTTCGAACGTCTCGGCAAGCAAGAACGATTTCTTCGAAGCAATTGTAGATGAACGCGCCTGGGAGTTTGGTGGTGAAATGATTCGCAAATATGAATTGATTCGTTGGGGTAACTATAGCGTGAAGATGGATGAGACCGTAAATGGTCTTAAAGCTTTGAACGACATATTATTTCCGGGTGGAACTGCTGATCCCGGAGCTGCAGCCGCCAACAACTTACCTGATTTTATTTATTGGAAAAGGAATGCCAGTGGGAAATTTATCATTCTCAACCCCGACAGCTATGTTCACCCTGCTGATGTTGACGGAACCTGGACTCAAAGTCCTTTCTTAAATGTCTTGCACGATAACACGCTTACCTATCCGGAGTGGGTAACAAAAGACTGGGCAAATTATGTTGATAGACCCAATGGAGTACGATATATTTTTCCAATACCAGCCAGTGAAATTGCACAGGGCGTGCTAAAGAATGATGGATATGGCTTTGGAGGAAATTAAATCGGTATTCAAATCTATCATACTATTAAGCGAACGATTAGATATAAATTCTAAACAGATGACAACAAAGAAATTTAACATAGGTGGAGTTCTTTTTATAATAACCTTATGCGCAATATTCTTCTATTCATGCGATGAGGAAAAGATCTACCCTGAGACGCGTCTATTCAGACCTGTGCTTAACCAGGATCTACAAGCAGTCGGTAATACGATTGTTGTTAACATGGGAAATCTAAAGAAAGCAGTTTCCTACACAGTAGAAGTGAGCCGTGATACATTTAAGACGATTGATTATACTATTCAGTCAGACACAAGTCAATTTGTAATCAACGATGAACTTCTTAACGGAGATCCTCTTTTCTGGGCAACGCTCTATCAATTGCGTGCAGTGGCTCATGCCGAGGATCCTCAATATGACAGCAAGGTATCTGACCTTGGAAATGTAAAGACACAACAATTCCCAACTATTCTCAATACCCCGAAAAGTTATGATGTAATTGATGTGGCTGCAAGGGTATCATGGTTAGTAGCTGGAGCAAAAGTGACAGGAATAAAAGTATTTGCAGGCAACGATCTAAAATTAACAACCCCATTACTGGAGTTTGTAGTGCCAGATGCAGATCAGGAATCAGGTGAAACATTTGTTGTTCAAGGACTGGACCCGGCAACAAAATATCAGGTAGCCATTTATAGTGAAGATGAACTCCGCGGTTGGGTTGATTATCAAACACTTGTTCAGGATATTGATCCTGCTGCTTCGGGCGTTCATGATTTGACTGGCGCAACTGATCCAACAGCTGTGGCTACAGAAGTGGCGGCAGCTGCAGACGGTGATGTAATTCTTATTGCAAGAGGATCAAAGTTTGATATGCCGACTGTAGCATTGAACAAATCGATCACCATTCGCGCGGCTTATGGATTTCAACCCAAGAAGGCAATGTTATACAATACCAATGGAAACTGGAATATTGCCGGGGGCTCAACCATAGATCATATTCGTTTTGTTGATCTTGAACTTCGGGGTGGAAATTTTTCAGGTACTTATGTCTTTAATCCTGCGACAGATAATATTAGTGTGAATGAAATTACCTTTGAGAATTGCTATATCAACACGATGAGGGGTATCATGCGAATACGAAACAATAATGTGGTGATAGAGAATTATAACATTATTAACACTGTGGTAGACAGTATTGGGAGCTACGGATTGTTAACTACCGATACAAATGTTAATGGACCGCCATCCACTACGGCTCAGGTTCATAATATTTTATTTCAGAATAGTACCTTTAATCATTTGCAATTTGGATTGTCTACTTACAATAATATGCAGTCCATTACCATTGAAAGTTGTACGTTCAGCAATATGGTAACAACTGAAAGTGGAAATTATATTTTCAGATTCAGAGGTGGTGCGGGTAATAACGATGTGATCAATGGAATTTCTATTAAGAATTCTATTTTTGGTCCGGGATGGAATATTAGCGGAACGGCAACAAACAACATTCGTGGAAAGGATGGACTACCAAACACAACGATTGAAGTGATTAATACTTATGGTACTTCTGATTGGGCGTTCATAGCAACATATGAAATAACAGGTCTTCCTTCTTCTACCTATTTGGGAACACAGACTGCATTGTGGGTTGATCCAGCCAAGAGCAACTTCAACTTTAAAGACACCGGTTTTGCCGGGAAATATAATACGGGAGATCCGCGCTGGAGAATAAAGCTTTAGGATTAAAAGTGTGACCGGATCAAGGTCACACTTTTTGTTTAATCATTTTTAGAGAAATACAAATTGTCTTGCCAATGAAGACGAGTATGAATATTATCTTATTTCTAACATTTTTTTTTGTTAGCAGCTGTAAGAGCAATGATGATCCAACTCCTCCATCAGGTGGAGATAAACCGATTCAAATCGTAGAAGACGCTTTTGCATTTTCCGGAGCAGAAGGCTTTGGCCGAGAAGCGACAGGAGGACGTGGTGGTAAGGTAATGTATGTTACAAATCTGAATGATGCTGGTACCGGAAGTTTACGTTCAGCGGTTCAGGCCTCTGGAGCACGATACATTCTGTTTAAAATTTCCGGAACGATTACCTTAAAATCAAATCTGAATATTACGAATGGAAATGTTACGATCGCTGGACAAACGGCTCCAGGGGATGGAATCACGCTTCGCGATTATCCTGTGAATGTGAATGCTGATAATGTCATTATCCGGTTCCTTCGTTTCCGAATGGGTGATGCTGCACAACAAGAGGGTGATGCACTTGGCGGAAGATTTCATAAGAACATAATGGTTGATCATTGTTCGATGAGCTGGTCAACGGATGAATGTGTTTCTTTTTATGCCAACGAAAATACAACGGTGCAGTGGTGTATTATTGCTGAAAGTCTTCGTAATTCTGTTCACGGTAAAGGTGCTCATGGATATGGTGGAATTTGGGGAGGGAAGAAAGCATCTTTTCATCATAATCTTTTGGCTCATCATGATAGTCGCAATGCACGACTTGGTGAAGAAGCTGGAAAGGCATTTGCCCTTACCGATCTTGTCGATCTGCGTAACAATGTGATTTATAACTGGGGTAGTAATAGTACCTATGGAGGCGAAGGCATGAACGTAAATATTGTGAATTGTTATTTTAAACCTGGCCCTGCAACCATTGCGAACAATGGAAGCTCCAAGCAGGCACGGATTGCTTCGTTCGACAAAAATAAAATCAAGGGAACAGAAGTTTATGATACCTGGGGTAAATTTTATGTTGATGGAAATTATATTGAAGGTAATGCAAATGCTACAAATGATAATTGGACCTATGGAGTGCTCAATCAATTTCATAGTACCTACACTACCTACCCTGCTTCTTGTACGGATGTAAATGGTAATACCATTGCCTGTGAATACACTATTCCAATTTCGGATGCAGATAAGACAGCAATGAATAGAACTACGCCACACGACATAGAGAATAATGTAACCACTCATACTGCCCTAAAAGCATACGACCGTGTTCTTGATCATGCGGGTGCTTCACTCGTTCGCGATGCTGTTGATGTTCGAATAGTAACTGATGTAAAAAATAAAACGTATCAACATGAAGGCTCTAACGGAAGCACAAATGGAATCATTGATACACAAGGTGATGTAGGTGGATGGCCCGAACTGAACAGTACAACACCTCCTGATGATACTGACGGAGATGGAATGCCTGATGCATGGGAAACAACAATGAAGCTTGACCCGGCTGTAGCGAAACCAAATGGCAAGGATCTTAGTACCGGATATGACAATATTGAAGTCTACTTGAATAGTCTGGTGAAAGCAATCGTGGAAGAACAATTGAAATTATAAAAAATGACAGAGAGGAAATACCTTTCATGCTTAGTGATTTTTATTATCGGATGCATTGGTATCTTAAATGCTAATGCGCAGGTAAATAATACCTCAACTTCAATTCCACTTGATACCACTTATACAGTATGGAGCACGAAGAAGAAATTAATTCGGGATTATCCCTACATCAAACCGGTTGAGCCATCTTCATCAAATGCAATCATTCAAAAGGAGAATGTAGTCTACCTTACGCTTAAGGACACACCTTTTGGTGAGCGCGATCTTCATGTTGATATATTCATTCCCAATAAAAAGAAAAAGTATTATCCTGCTTTAGTATTAGTACATGGTGGTGGCTGGCGTGCAGGAAATAAAACCTTAAACACACCCATGGCTCAAAAGCTAGCCGAAAATGGTTTCGTTGTGGTTTCAGTTGAATACAGACTTTCCCTTGAAGCAAAATATCCAGCGGCTGTCCATGATATTAAAGCCGCTATTCGATGGATGCGTGAACATGCTAGTGAATATCAAATAGACACAAAGCATATTGCGATAGGAGGAAGTTCTGCGGGTGGCCAACTTGCATCGCTTATTGGTTCAACCAATCGGAATTCAAAATTTGAAGGAGTGCTTGGTAATTTAAATTTTTCAAGCGAAGCACAAGCTGTTGTCGATATGGATGGTTTATTAGATTTTACCGATGAAGCGAACCTTGCAGTTAAACGAGATGAAAAAAGTGCTGATGTTTTTTGGCTTGAAGGTTTCTATGCGGACAATGTTGAGAAATGGAAACAAGCATCAGCTTTGTATTGGGTGAATAAAGAATCACCACCATTCCTGTTTATTAACAGTTCACAAACTCGTTTTCATGCAGGTTGTCAACCGATGGTGGATAAACTAAATGAATTTGAAATTTATAATGAAGTTCATAAACTAGAAGGATCGCCTCATTCATTTTGGTTATTTCATCCGTGGTTTGATCCTACAGTAGGGTATATCACAGACTTTCTTGGAAAGGTATTTGCGGACTCAGTGTCGAAGAAATAGATAAAGATTTTATATGAAGTATGTAGTGATTGTATTTTTGATCAAAATGTTTTTTCTAAGTGAAGCTCAGGAGAAGGTATTAGCCTTTCCTGGTGCAGAAGGTTTTGGTAAATACTCGTCAGGTGGGAGAGGTGGAAAAGTTTTTATTGTTTCAAATCTTAATGATGATGGTCCGGGTAGTTTGCGCGAAGCCATTAAGAAAAAAGAAGCAAGAATTATTGTGTTCTCGGTTTCAGGAACAATCGAATTGCAATCGCCTCTCTTTATTAATTACGGTGATCTAACCATTGCGGGCCAGACGGCTCCGGGTGATGGAATTTGTTTGAGAAATTATTCTTTTAACATCAATGCCGACAATGTTATTGTTCGCTTCATGCGCTTTCGGTTGGGTGATACTTCGAAAGAAGAATCAGATGCTTTGGGAGGAAATAAGGGCAAGAGTAATATTATCATCGATCATTGTTCAATCAGTTGGTCAACGGATGAATGTGCATCTTTCTATAGAAACAAAAATTTTACAATGCAATGGTGCATTGTTTCTGAAAGTTTAAGTCAGTCCGTTCATACCAAAGGTAAGCATGGCTATGGTGGAATTTGGGGAGGCGAAGGTGCCACCTTTCATCATAATCTTTTAGCACATCACACCAGCAGGTTGCCAAGATTAAGTGGATCATCCACTACTCCGAATGGTCCTGATGAATTGGTTGATTTCCGAAACAATGTTATTTACAATTGGGAAAGTAACAGCACGTATGGTGGTGAACGCGGTCGATACAATATGGTTAACAATTATTACAAACCTGGCCCGGCTACCAAATCAAAAAATGAATGGATGCTCAATGCATGGTCTCCCTACGGACAATTTTATTTGAATGGAAATTGTTTGGTTGGAAATACACTGGCTACAAAAGATAATTGGAAAGCTGGTGGCGTGAAAGCAGACAATCCTGATTCTGCTCGAGTTGATAAGCCTTTTGTGGTTGAAAGTATAATTGAACAAAATGCAGAAACTGCTTTTGATTTAGTATTAAAAAGATCGGGAGCAAGTTTAAAGCGCGATGCTATTGATGCAAGAGTTGTTAAGGAAGTAAAATCGGGAACAGCTATCTATGGTAAAAACAAAGATGGTATTATCGATTCGCAACAAGATGTTGGTGGATGGCCTGAATTAAAATCGTTGCCGCCCGAAAAAGATTCTGACTCTGATGGAATGCCCGATAGTTGGGAAGTAAAAAACAAACTTAATGCGAATAGTGATGATGCTATTGCACACACATTAAATAGGCACTACGATAACATTGAAGTCTACTTTAATAGCATTGTTGATTCTGTAATGAGCATTAAATAAAAGTATGAAGAGAAGTATTTTATTTTCGTTGTTCATTGTATCATCAACACTTTGTGCGCAGGATGTTTCCAAAGTATGGGTTTCCGATCTGGGTAATGGCTCCTATAAAAATCCAATTCTTCATGCGGACTATTCAGATCCGGATGCCATTCGTGTTGGCGATGATTTTTATATGACGGCTTCCAGCTTCGATGCTGTACCTGGCCTACCTATTCTTCATTCGAAAGACCTTGTTAACTGGAAAATAATTGGCCATGCATTAAAGCGCCAGCCACCTTTTGAACATTTTGAAGAAACACAACATGGCAATGGTGTTTGGGCTCCATCCATTCGGTATCACAATGATGAATTCTATATCTACTATCCCGATCCTGATTTTGGAATCTATGTGACGAAAGCAAAAAAAGTCGAAGGTCCGTGGAGCGAACCTTTATTAATAGAGAGTGGTAAAGGTTTGATTGATCCTTGTCCCCTATTTGATGGAGATAAAAATTATTTGGTGTTTGCCTATGCAGGTAGTCGTGCAGGAATTAAAAGTGTCATTGCAATTAAGCAATTGAATGATGCAGGCGATAAGACTATTGATGAAGGACGAATTGTATATGATGGTCACCAACTTGATCCAACAATTGAAGGCCCGAAGTTTTATAAACGAAACGGATACTACTATATCTTCGCACCAGCGGGTGGAGTAAGTACGGGTTGGCAACTTGTACTGCGATCAAAAAATATTTATGGTCCTTATGAAAGAAAAGTAGTGATGGATCAAGGTAAGAGTTCCATTAACGGTCCGCATCAAGGTGCATGGGTAGATACTTCTACGGGCGAAGATTGGTTTATTCACTTTCAGGATAAGGAAGCGTATGGTCGAGTAGTACACCTGCAGCCTATGAAGTGGGTAAACGATTGGCCGGTCATTGGTGTCGATAAAGATGGTGACGGTAAAGGTGAACCTGTGCTTACCTATAAGAAGCCAAATACTGGAAAATCAAATTCTATAATTACTCCATCAGAGAGCGATGAGTTCAATACAAATACTATTGGTCTTCAGTGGCAATGGCAGGCGAATCCTATGGCAACATGGTCATTTGTAAATAGTGCAGAAGGTTCTTTGCGTTTGTATTCTCAAATGATTCCAAGTGAAGCAAAAAACTTGTGGGATGTTTCGAATGTACTCTTGCAAAAATTTCCTGCAGAAGAGTTCAGCGTAACCACTAAACTTAAATTCTCTCCGAGTGAAAAGATCGAAAATGAGAAAGCAGGACTTGTAATTATGGGAATGAGTTATGCCGGTATTTATTTAACAAGTTCAAAGGAGGGGATGATTTTGTCGATGGCCACGTGCAAGGATGCCGTAAAAGGAAACAAAGAAATCGAACAAGGTATTCTCAAGATCAAAGATCCAATTGTTTATCTGAGTGTTACTGTTTCGAAAGGTGCGCTTTGTAAATTCAGTTATAGCGTAGATGGAAAAAAATTTAATGATGTTGGAGAAATTTTTACTGCAACTCCGGGAAAATGGATTGGCGCCAAGGTAGGATTGTTCTGCACGCGAACAACACAAACGAATGACTCAGGATTTGTAGATGTTGACTGGTTTAGAGTAGAACCGAAAAATTAAGATACACATGGGACGATTAAAAATACTTCTGTTTTTTTTCTGCACTATATGCATCCAGTGTAGCACTGATGCTCAACCAGACTATAAAACTTCGTATACTGTTTCACAGGATGGAAAAGGCGACTTCAAAACATTGCAAGAAACACTCAATGCTTGCAAGGCTTTTCCGGATGTACGCATCACGATTAGGATAAGACCAGGAACATATATTGAGAAAATAGAAGTTCATTCCTGGAATACGCGGATCGAATTAATAGGAGAGGATCCAACCAATACCATTATCAAATTTGATGATTACTCAGGAAAGGGTGACATCAATACCTTTACCTCTTATACTGTCAAAGTATTGGGAAATGATTTTTATGCCGAGAACATCACTTTCGAAAATGCTGCTGGCCCGGTTGGGCAGGCTGTTGCTTTGCATGTAGAAGCTGATCGATGTGTTTTTAAGAATTGCCGCTTCCTTGGCAATCAGGATACGATTTATACAGGAGGAGAAACCAGCAGACAATACTTTTCGAATTGTTACATCGAAGGTACTACCGATTTTATTTTCGGTGCAGCCACTGCTGTATTTGAAAATTGTACGATACTAAGTAAAAAGAATTCGTATGTCACGGCTGCCTCGACAACACAAGGTAAATTGTTTGGCTATGTTTTTCTAAACTGTACTCTCAAGGCAACATCCGAAGCAACAAAAGTTTATTTAGGAAGACCCTGGAGAATTTATGCAAAGACCGTATTTGTTAATTGTAATTTAGGATCGCACATTCTTCCGGAAGGCTGGCACAACTGGAGTAAGCCTGAAGCAGAAAAAACAGTATACTATGGAGAGTATAATTCAAAAGGCACTGGAGCCAACCCTTCAGCGCGTGTTAGCTGGTCTCATCAGTTAAATTCCGAAGAAAGTCTTGCGTACACGGTAGATAAGATTTTGCAAGGTAATGATCAATGGAAACCAAATGGGAAATGATGAGATACCTGATTGCCATATTTTTGTTGTTTTCGATAAGCGTTCATGCTCAGTATGACTTTACAGTTGCTGCTGATGGGTCAGGAAATTTCCAAACGGTACAAGAAGCATTTAATGCAGTTCCTGATTTTAGAAAAGCGGTTACTAAAATATTGGTAAAGAATGGAATCTATAAGGAGAAGCTTATTCTTGCCGGGTCTAAAACAAATGTGATGTTGATTGGTGAGGATGTTAAAAAGACCATCATTACCTATGATGATTTCGCTTCGAAGAAGAATCGCTTTGGTGAAGAGATGGGAACAACAGGCTCTACGAGTTTCTATGTTTTTGGTGATGGTTTTACAGCAGAGAATATCACCTTTGAAAATTCATCCGGCCCGGTTGGTCAGGCGGTTGCCGTTCGCATTGATGGTGATATGGTAAAATTTGTGAACTGTCGTTTTCTTGGATTTCAGGATACCTTATATCCGCATGGCGAAAAGAGCAGACAATATTATAAAGACTGTTACATAGAAGGAACTGTTGATTTTATTTTTGGATGGTCGACTGCAGTGTTTGATAACTGCACCATTTTTTGCAAGAATGATGGATATATAACGGCAGCTTCAACTTTACAGGAAACATCTTACGGATTCGTTTTCCTGAATTGTAAAATTACAGGCGATGCAGCAGAGAATACATTTTATCTTGGTCGGCCCTGGAGACCGTTTGCCAAAACAGTTTTTCTGAATTGTTATCTTGATAAACAGATAAAATCAGAAGGCTGGAACAACTGGAGTAAACCGGATGCACAAAAAACAACATACTACGGGGAGTACAAGTCCATTGGCCCAGGTGCAAATGCAAAGTCGCGGGTTTCTTGGTCGCATCAATTAAGCGATGAAGAAGCAAAATTGTATACTATCGATACTATTTTTGGAGATTGGAAAGTGAACTAGTTTTAAAAGCAATTCCTAATCATTATGCCGGTATTAAAATCGAAGGATGCAATCATCACGAAAGTAAAAGATGGTGTTCATCGTCATTTCGTTCATGCCAATAATTTAATGACAGCAATTATTGATTTTGATAACGGGCCATGGAAGGAACCTGATCCTCCGCATCAGCATATTCATGAACAAACAACGTATATCGCAGAAGGCGAAATTGTTTTTTGTTGTGAAG
>Ga0116156_10002385_pt1 | contig 17116 bp, 18 predicted proteins | sample AD_UKC045_MetaG_FD_89891 | JGI IMG/M metagenome (GOLD analysis project Ga0116156, IMG submission 89891) | Active sludge microbial communities of municipal wastewater-treating anaerobic digesters from USA - AD_UKC045_MetaG | ecosystem: Engineered > Bioreactor > Anaerobic > Digestate | place: USA... | reverse complement strand
TATCGTTGGTTTTTGTGTTCCGCCTGTGTTTTGGCGGTTTTGCTATTCGTAATTTATCTTTATTTGTTTTTCTTTGCCCATAGTTTGTTGCAAGAAAATCATTTATTGAAACAAACGGCGCAGATTTCGGAAACTTGGCCTTTGGATGAAAACACTTGGCGTGCTCTAATTGTTGATCAAAAAGAAGATGAAAAAATTTTATATTTGCAACCAAACGGTTTAAATGCGGTTTTGATGGTTGCCTATGATGATAACAGTAAGATTTATGGGTTGGAGTATCAGCCGGCCTTGGTGGATAATGGACGTGTCGTTCACGCCAGCAAAGTTTTCACCGTCCCTGCCACCAGCGAGAGCTTGCGCCCGGGAATGTTTATTTATTTGCGTGAAATGCAGGATTTGGATAATGGTTTGTATGCTTCAGAAATTTTAGTCGGCGGATATGATGAGCTAAGTATACCTGATTTAGGGTTTTAAAAAAAATGTAGAATAAAAAAATCTCCGCCAATGGCGGAGATTTTTTTTGTTACTTACTTGCGGCTTTGACGATGTTTTCGCCGGCTTTTTTGTAGCGGACGATTTTATCGTTGGCGATTTTATTCGCACGTTTCTTCTTGTTGGCCAAGAAGTCTTTGTGTCGTTTTAACATATCTTAGAACTTAAATAATAAGAACGAGTTAATTTTGGCGTCTTTGATCATTTCTTGAATGGATTTGCTGTCGTCCTTAATGTATTTTTGGTTCAACAAGCAAACATCTTCATAGAACTTGCTCAATTTTCCGCCCATGATTTTTTCAATCATGTTTTCCGGTTTACCTTCGGCTTTCAATTGCTCGGCATAAATTTCTTTTTCCTTGGCAATCACATCAGCCGGGATTTCTTCGGAAGATAAATATTTCGGTTGCATGGCCGCCACGTGCATCGCGATGCCGGAGGCTAGAGTAGCGTCAATTTCTTTATCAAAAGAGATTAAAACGCCGTTCTTTTTATTGCTATGCAAATAACCAACCACGAACGCACCTTCAATTACGGCTTCGCGACCGAATTGTAAGTTTTCACCGATCTTCATGACCAATTCACTCTTTTGCTCTTCAAAATATTGTTCAGCGGATTCGCCGGCAAAAGTTTTTTCCAACAATTCATTAACTAAATTGATGAAGTTTTCATTGCGAGAAACAAAATCGGTTTCGCAGTTGACTTGGACAATCGCGCCTTTCTTTTTGTCATCGCTGACTTTCAAGGCGACCAAACCTTCTTTAGTGGCACGTTCCGCTTTTTTGGCGGCTTTTAAAGTGCCTTTTTTGCGCAAGATTTCGGTGGCTTCTTCAATGTTGCCATTGCTTTCTTCCAAAGCTTTTTGGCAGTCCACCATACCGGCGCCGGTTTCTTGTCTTAACTTCAAGATGATACTTTTATCGATCATAGTGGTAATTAAAATTATTTTTTAGGTTTTTATTCTTTTTTGCTACCGGCTTCTTTACGGCTGGCGGCTTTCTTTTCCCCATCTTTTAACGCGGAAGTAATCGCTCGGCAGATCAAGGCGATGGCTTTTGGCGCGTCGTCGTTGCTTGGAATGACATAATCAATGTAATCCGGTTTGTTGTTGCTGTCGCAAATGGCAATGACCGGAATATTTTTCTTACGAGCTTCCAATAACGCGGTTTTATCGTTCTTGACGTCAACGATGAAGACAGCTTGCGGTAAACCAATCATATCTTGCAAACCGCCGACCAATTTTTCCAATTTTTCCAATTCTTTTTTGGACAAAGATTGTTCTTTCTTGGTGTACTTTAAGATTTCATCGCTGCCGTGTTTTTGTCGCAATTCTTTCAATTTTTTGATCAATTTGCTGACATTGTGGTGGTTGGTGAACAAACCGCCCAACCAACGTTCGGTAATGTAAGGCATGTTCGCTTCAATGGCGCATTCTTTAATGATGGCCTTGGCTTGCGGTTTGGTGGAAACGAATAAGATCTTTCCGCCATTGCTCGCCAATTCTTTAGCGAAGTCACAAGCGATTTCCAATTGGGACACAGTTTTGTCCAAATTGACGATGTGAATACCTTTTCTAACCCCAAACACAAAATCCTTCATTTTCGGATGAGTTTTGCTTGGGTTGTGCCCAAAATGGGCGCCTGCTTTCAGCAAGTCTTCAACACTTGGTAGATTCATAGTAGTGCTCCTTTAAGCCTCCATTTTAGCGACTGGACCGCGGCAAGCGGCAAGGAGTAAAGCTAAAATGTGAGATTTTTAATTAAAATTAAAATGGCCAACGGCCAATCATAAATTAAGATTTATGACGTCTCTTATATTAGCGATAAAATTGTTTTTTGTCAAATTGATTTTTTGCTCAAAAAAGCGCTTTTTGCTATAATGTTTTTATTAAGATTTTGATTTACACAAATGGCAAAATTCGGTCAATTTTTTGGTGGAAAAGATATTCCTCAAAATGTAGCGGAGTATGATTTTGATTCCAAAATTAAAGGAGAATTGACTCGTGCCTTTGAAAATGGGGGAGATTACAAAAAATTGGAAGAAGCGTTGTTGCGAGAGTGGCAAGATCACCCACATTGGAGAGAATCGGATTATTTGTGTAATGAACCTTTGAATTTGGAAAAATTAAAAATGGCCTTGGCCTTGTGGAAAAGCTTACCGACCGATCCGACTGAACGTTTTTTACTTTTGGAAGAAATTAAGGAGCGGGGCGCGAAGGATGCCGGTGACCGGGTTTATTTGGCAGTGCAATGTTTTGAGAAATATCATCTTAAAAATTTGTCTTTGTTAAGGAAACATTGGCATAATTGTTTGCCCGGTGAGGAAAATAAAGAATATGATCCGCATGTTTTCAGTCGTAATATTAATTCCTTAAAAGATCGATATTTATTGGATGAGGCGATTAATAATTTGGATGATGCTTCTTTATATGTTGATTTGAAAAATGAGGCTGACGGACGTAAACGTTTTGCCATGTTTCGAGAAAGTGCTTTTCAAGAAAAATTTTTAAATGAAAAAAATCGGGAATTTGTGCAAAAACTTTTTGAGCCGTTTTGGAAAAAATAGTTTTGTGTTATTTTGGTTTTGATTTGCCTTTTTGGAAAGATTTGTTATAATTTCAACACTTACGGGCATCGTATAATGGTAGTACAGGGGTCTCCAAAACCTCTAGCGTGGGTTCGATTCCTACTGCCCGTGCTTTATTAAAAAAGAACAGAAATAATTCTGTTCTTTTTTAATAAAAGACGCATAGCGTCGTAGGAATCGAATCCTGACCTTCGTCAGGACAGGCTCGCATAAGCGAGCGTTGAGCAATTCTGGAAGAAATTGCGAAACTGGCGAGCGACCGGAAACGCGACGAGTGGAGCGTTTCCGGATGCCCTGGACAAGGAGCCGGCGCAAGTTTTTGTTGCGCCGGCGAGGCGAAATTCCTACTGCCCGTGCGGTTTTTATGCTATAATACCCCCATGTACTACCTCTACCTCTTACAATGCGCCGATGGAACGTTTTACACCGGAATTACGGTGGATTTGGAGCGTCGTTTGAAAGAACATAATGAGTCCAAGTTGGGCGCGAAATACACGCGCGCCCGTCGCCCCGTGAAATTGTTGTATTCGCGGCGTTTTAAGAATCGATCAACCGCCAGTAAGGCCGAATATGCCCTAAAACAACTCAGTCATCAAGAAAAATCTCTATTTTTAGCCAAAAAGCCATCAAAGATCCTGAAACAAGTTCAGGACAAGTTTGACAAAAGTAAAAAAGTGTGCTAACATAGTCTCATAGTGATAATAGGGGCAACCCTTTTAGAAAAGACACGGTTATTACCATACCGTGTCTTTTTTTTGCAAATTTTTGGATTTTTCAATATAATGATAAACAGACTTAATCAAAATTAAATAAAAAACTATGGATGATGGTAAACAGAAAAGTCTTTATTTCTATTTTTCTTTCTTGTTTTTGATTGCCGGTTTTGTGTTGGGCTTGTTTTTCGCTTGGAATCAAAATGATTCCGCTTATACGCCGGTCAAAGATGGCATGCTTGGTTTGGAGGAAATGCAAGCGGAAGCAGCCAGAAATTTGGATTTTGCGATGTTTTGGCAGGTTTGGAATATTGTCAAAAACAATTACGTGGATAGCGCCCAAGTAACTGATCAGGATTTGTATTATGGCGCGTTGGAGGGAATTGTTGGTGCTTTGGATGATCCTTATTCGGTCTTTTTTGATCCGCAAGTTGCCAAGTCATTTAATGAAGATTTAGCCGGTTCGTTCAGTGGTATTGGGGCGGAAATCGGGATTCGTGATGGTGTTTTGACAGTGGTGGCGCCGATTGTTGATAGTCCTTCGGATAAAGCCGGTTTGAAATCCGGTGACCGGATTTTTAAAGTGGACGGGGAAGAAGCTTATAATTGGTCAACTGACAAAGCAATTCAAAAAATTCGCGGGCCAAAAGGCACGGAAGTGGTGTTGACAGTGGCGCGTGATGGCGCGGAGGATTTTATGGACATCAAAATCGTGCGTGATACGATTGTGATGCCTAATTTGAAGTTTTCTTTTGAGAAATTGCCCAATAATAAAGAAGTAGCTTATTTGGCTTTGTATAATTTCAATGAAGATTCATATTTGAAAGTGGCGGAAAAAATCACCGAAATTAAGAAAAATCCCAATTGTGTCGGTTTGATTTTTGATTTACGCGGTAATCCGGGCGGATATTTGGATGTGGCGATTGATTTATCCAGTGAGTGGGTGGAAGAAGGCGTGGTCGTTAGTGAGCGTTCCGGTACCGGTGAAGTTTATGATTATCCCAGTTATGCTTATGGTAATTTGAAAGATTTGAAAACTGTGGTTTTGATTGATGAAGGTTCGGCGTCGGCGTCGGAGATTGTGGCCGGGGCGTTGCAAGATCATAAGAAAGCGGTCATTGTCGGGCAAACCAGTTTTGGTAAGGGCTCGGTGCAAACTTTGCATGATTTGGCTGATGGCTCGGAAATCAAATTGACGGTTGCCAAGTGGTTAACGCCGAATGGTAAAAATATTGATAAAGAAGGTATTAAACCGGATTTATTTGTGGAATATGTTTATGACGAAAAGAATCCGGATAAGGATAATCAATTGGAAGAAGCTTTGAAATTGTTTTCAATGAGCGATAGTGAGATTCAAGCGGCCATCGCCGCCAATCAAGAAGCCAATAAAACTCAGGCGGATCTGTTAAAGGAGAAGGCGAATGGGGTGGAATAATGCGCCCCCCTGTGGATAAATCGGAAAAAGTTTACGTTAATTTAACGTTCAATATGCTATAATAGTCTCATACTTGGTGATTCGTGATGGGGGGCGTGGAAAATGCGCCCCCTTAATCGTAACGTTTGGAATTTTTTTACCCCGCGCAAAGGAGGTTTACCATGCGCACCTTTTTGAATTGCTTGTGTTTCGTGGTGGTTTCGTCGTTTATGTTGGCTTGTGCTTGGGAGCAGGATGGCTTCGGTTGGGAGGAATTTGTGGAGTATCTTCCGGGTCAGAATTGGCTGGATGATCTGAAAAATGTGCATTTTATGGATCCGCCGGATAAATCGTTGCCACCGGATGAACCGATTTTCAAAGCTAACAATTTCTGCGGTGTCAGTTATTACTGGCAGTATCCGGTGGAAGAGTCGCAGTATGTTCCCGGGTCGTATTCGGGACGGGCGTTTTACATCGATCAAATTCATTTGGGGGAAGACATTGCTTTGCCGGAAGGTACGGCGGTGAAAGCGATTTCGCACGGTCGTCTGGTGCATTATGGGCCAGCTTCCGGTTATGGGGAATTGGTGGCGGTGGTGGAACATCAGTTGCACGCCCCGATTCCTTATGTTGACGCTCGTAAAGAATTGAAGTGGGCTACTTCCGCCATGAGTATTTACGGCCACCTCAGGAAAAGCCAGGCTCGCGGCGGGACACAATTGACTTACCAGCTTGGTTCTTGCGTGTCGCCGGGCATGGTTTTGGGTTATGTCAATGATGATGCGCATAACGGTGATGGCGGTGTTCATCTGCACCTGGGTTTACGGATGCAAAGCTTTGATGAAGCCAGTCGGGCGGATAGTGCCTGGTTTCGTGGCTATGATAGTTACTTTCAGTTCGGGCAGTATTACGCCGCCGCCTCGCGCGTGATTGACGCCAATTTTCGGCATATCAGCAATTGGCATCCTGATGGCGCTTTGATCAAAACTCGTTTTAATCCCAAAGTTTATTTACTGAAAAATGGTAAAAAACATTGGATCAAAACCGAGCAGGCTTTTTATTCGCTGCGTTATGACTGGGGGCAGGTGCTGGATGTCAGTGCCAATGAAATGGCGTGTTATCCGGAAGGAGCGGCGCTTGAATATCCGGAGCCGGTGTGGTTTTTCCACCCTTATTATATGTTAAATCGGAATAACGGTTATCCGGATGTTTTGTATTGGCTGAAACCGGATGAGCAGGCGCGCCGCTACTTCTTTAACTCAGCGTATTCCATGCACAGTTGGGGTTTGCGTGATTCGTCCGTGTTGCTCGGTGGAATGTATGATCATGCGGCAGACGCGTTTTTCCTCAATACCGCCGACGCCGGCCCCGCGCCACTGCGTGATGGCACGATTTTCGTGCCTCAGTCGGAAGCGAATTTGGGGGAGCGGGCGACGCTTTACGTCATGAGCAACGGCCGCGCCCTGCGCCTGCTGAATCAGGACATGTATCGGGCGATGCGTTATCGTCAGCCGATTATGGTTGTACCGGATTTCTTGCTGAACAGTTTGGCGCGTCCCTCGTCCACGATTATTGATGAATACTCGTTGGTGCGTTGTGACCAACGTCACGGCTCCTTGTTGTAAAATCATTCAGGCGGAACATTGTTGTTTCGCCTTTTTTATGTGTATAATAAAAGTGAAATGATTGGCGATTTTAATCGTTATGTAAGTGGACAGGTTATTTTTAATCAATAAATAAAAATGTATGCGAAATTCCACAACGTTTCGCCTTTTCTTGGCGGTTTTTGGCCTGGGACTATTGGCCGCGCCGGCCGCACAAGCTTGGGAATGTTATGTTGATCCGATTTACGAGCGCAATTGGTGCGGTCGTTATAAAATCGCCGCTTATGTTTTGGAGCGTGAATGTTCCGGAACACCAAAATTGGAAACCGTGGCTGCCGGCACTGTCGTGCCGATTATCGCGGAAACCGATGGTTGGTATAAAGTCAAAACCAATAAAGGAAATATCGGTTGGACCGGGGCTACTTTGATGGAAGTGGTTGATTGTTCTTTGTTGACTCCAGCCACTACCACTACGCCGACGACGACCACCACTACGACAACGACAACTACAACTACAACAACCAGTACAAGTTCCGGTTCTTTCAATTTGTTGGAACACACTAAGGGCCGAATGTTGTTGGCGGTGGAAGATCATGGAAAAATTTGGTATGTCTCGCCGGTGACCGGAAAACGTTACCAAGCGACCGTTGATAATGCTTTGCCGTTATTCCGTAGTTTGGCTTTGGGAATCACCAATGCTGATTTAAATAAATTACCTTTATATGGTGGCGTGCAACATCGTTATAATATGGAATTGCGTAATCGTATTAAAGGACGATTATTGTTGGCGGTAGAAGATCATGGGCGAGTCTGGTATGTCGGAAAAGATGATACCTGGCGTCGCGAAGTGACCAAAGAAAATATTATGGATGTGTTCCGCGCTCATTCTTTGGGGATTAGTAATGTTGATTTGGCGAAAATTCCGATTGGTGATGTTAACACCAGCGAAGTGGCGAGCAACCCCGCCCCCACGACCCCGGCGGCCGGCACGACCAATACTGCCAGCGAAGTGGTGAGTTATGATTTGCCGGAAAGCGGAATTGCCACTCCAAGCGGTTGGCAAACTTACAGCGGAAACGGTTTTAACTTTGCCTATCCGAGCGCGTGGCTGAGCGGCACCAAAAATATTTATCCCAATTGGAAATATTTTTCCGAAGAAGCTGATTATATTGAAAATTTAAATACCCCGAATTATTTGGATGTTGATTCTTACGCTTTGTCCTATAAAGTGGGGACGAGCGTCAGTGCCACGTTGAGTGATGCCGAAGCGTTGAAAAAAGGCGGATATTATTTGACCGGTTATAATATCATTGAAACCGATGTCTTCATTATCAATGGCATGCCGGCGTTGCGTGAATTGTTGTACGCGCCGCGGGGAACGACCGTTAATGGCAGTCGCGTGACCGGCGAGAATGAGTACATTATTTTGTACACTTATCGTTCCGGCACGACTTTGTATCGTTTGCAATATTTCAGCGCGCATTGGCAAGATCGTTACAATTTCTCAACCTTTGATCAGATGGCCAAGACCTTTAAATTGAATTAGTTTGTAAATTTTGCTATAATCATTTTAGCCTTCTGAACTTTTAGAAATTCGGATCACGAATTTTTCGGCAGCTCATATTGTTGATCGGCGAGCCGGTCAGCAGCGAGCTTTAGCCCGTTCACCATAAAAAAACAATTAGCCTTTTGGGGGTGCGAACTCCCGAATCCGCTAAAACATTTATATGTAAGGTGGGCATTTGGGTTTACGCCGGATGTTCTAGGTTCGGTAAGGCGATTAAAAACCACCGGCAAGCCGGCGGTTTTTAATTTTATGAAAAATTTTCTAATAAAAATATATATAAAAAATACCACGATTTCGTGGTATTTTTTTTATCTCAACAATCTTATTCCGCTTTGTTGAAAGTCTTTAAACACTTGGTGCAAACCTTTAACTTCAATCCGCCCAATTTCTTGCTTTGCAAGTTGACGTTTTGTTTGCGCTTGTGTTGAACATTGGAGTGACTGCGAGTGGCGCTGCTTAAAGCGCTGCGGCCACAGACCATACAAACTTTAGACATATTTTTTCAATTAAATTCTAAAATTTTCAGAAAGTAAGGATAATTTAGCAAAGCTTGATTATTTTGTCAATTTTTTCTATTATAAGTATATGTTTTCGGAAGCTTTTTAAACTTTATTGTTTTTTTATGTTGAATTTATTACAGGTATCGCCGCAGCTGTTTTTCTTATATATAATCGCGATTTTAATCGCTTTGTCAGTGCATGAGTTCGCTCACGCGTTGGCGGCGTATTGGCGCGGTGATGAAACCGCTCGTCATTTGGGGCGGCTGACTTTGAATCCGTGGGCGCACGTGGACGGACTGGGCGCTTTGAGTTTCTTGTTATTGGGTTTTGGTTGGGGCAAGCCGGTGCCGGTGAGCGGGCGTACTTTGAAAAATCCGCGCAAGGATTTTTTGCTGATCGCTTTGGCCGGGCCGTTTTCCAATTTGATTTTGGCGATTCTATCAGCGACTGCTTTGAAATTGGTTTTACTGGGCGGTTTGGCGACCAATAATTTGTTGGTGGTTTTCTTGGCGATTTTAGTTTCTCTTAATTTGATTTTAATGATGTTTAATTTATTGCCGTTACCGCCGTTGGATGGTTTTAATTTAGTCAATTATTTTGTGCCGGCTCAATACAAATACCAAGTGGCGCGTTATGGTTATTGGTTGTTTATCGCTTTATTGGTGGTGTCCATTGCCGGACAATTTTCCGTTTTCGGTTGGATGTATAAAGTGGTGGAGTGGTTTTACGCTTTATTTAATTTGCCAATTATATAAAAAATATGGATAAAACAGTACCTTTCGCCTGGCGGCGCAATTGGTGGGTGGTCTTAATTTGGGCTTTGTCATTTTTGGCGGTGAGCGCGTTATGGGTAGGGGCGTGGTGGTTTTTAGTTAAAAGAATTGATTTATTTGTGTTTCCGGACTTGACGGTTTTGCGTTATGACGTGACGGTCGGTCCGATTTTTATAGGTTCAATCGGGCAATTGTGGCATTTGGTGTGGGTGGCCAGCGGGATTTTTGTGCTGAACAATGTTTTGTTGTTGATTGCTTCTCGTTTTGCCAGATTTTACGCCAATATTTTGGTCATATTTACTTTTGTGTTGGAGATCTTACTGAATATCGCTTTTTTCCTATTACTTTATTTTAATTTAAAACAATAATAATTCTTTTTATGCAGACTTTTGAATTGATTCGCATCGCGATTCTTTCCAGTGTCGCCTTTGTCCTGGCGATGGCGTTTACTCCTTTGCTGACGCATTTTTTGTATAAGTATAAAATGGGGAAACATATTCGTGATGAAAGCGCTGACACTCCGATTTTCACCGGTTTGCATAAAGCGAAAGAAGGCACGCCAACCATGGGCGGCATTTTAATTTGGGCGGTTACTTTGTTGTTAGCTTTATCTTTGGGATTTTTATCCGCTGTCACCGATATCGCCTGGTTGGATAAATTGAATTTTTTAAGTCGGGCGGAAACGTGGTTGCCGTTGGGAGCGTTGTTTGCCGCTTCGTTGGTTGGTTTGGTGGATGATTATTTGAATGTTTGTAAAATCGGGCCAAAGGGCGGCGGTTTGAGTATGCGTATTAAATTGTTGATTTATACGGCGATCGCTTTGTTCGGGGCTTGGTGGTTTTATTATAAATTGGAGTGGACGCAACTGCACGTGCCGTTTTTGGGAAGCGTGGAAATCGGTTGGCTGTACATTCCATTTTTTATTTTTGTAATTGTTTCCACTTTGTTTTCTGTCAATGAGATTGATGGTTTGGATGGTTTGGCCGGGGGCACGGTGGGCGTGGCTTTGGGATCTTATGGCGTGATTGCTTTTGTGCAAGGAAAATATGATTTGGCGACTTTATGTGGCGTGCTGCTTGGCACGCTTTTGGCTTTCTTGTGGTTTAATATCAATCCGGCTCGGTTTTTTATGGGCGATACCGGCGCCATGGGTTTGGGAATCACTTTGGGAATAATCGCGATGTTGACCAATCAGGTTTTGCTTTTACCGATAATCGGCTTTTTGTTTGTTTTGGAATCGGTCTCAGTGATTATTCAATTGACTTCCAAAAAATTACGAAACGGTAAAAAAGTATTTTTGTCCGCGCCGATTCATCATCATTTGCAAGCGAAAGGTTGGTCGGAAACCAAAGTGGTGATGCGTTTTTGGGTTTTGTCCATGGTTTTCGCGGTGATTGGTTTGTTGATATTTTTTATTGACAGTTGGGGGTTATAATTAAAATTAAATATATGGAAAATTGGCAAGCATTTTTTAAAGACAAAACCGTCACCGTGATGGGTTTGGGTTTGTTGGGACGAGGCATCGCCGATACCAAGTTTTTGGCAAAATATGCCAAGAGCGTGATTGTCACTGATTTGAAAAGTGATGAGGCTTTGCGCGTGGCACTGGATGAATTGAAAGAATTTTCCAATATCAAATATGTTTTGGGTGAGCATCATGACGAGGATTTTATCAATACTGATTTGGTTTTGAAAAACGCCGCCGTGCCGCCATCATCCAAATATTTAAAGATTGCTCGTGAGCATAATATTCCCATTGAAATGGATGAGTCCTTGTTTGCCAAATTCAAACCGGAAGACGCGAAAATTATTGGGATCACCGGAACGCGCGGGAAGACTACCACCACGTTTTTAATCAATGATTTATTGCCGTTAACCGGTAAGCGTTTCCATTTGGCCGGTAATGTGCAAGGTAAAGCGACTTTGCCTTTGTTGGAAATCGTGCAGCCCGGTGATTTGATTTTGTTGGAATTGTCTTCGTGGCAATTGCAAGGCTTTGGCGAGGCGCAAATCAGCCCGGAAATCGCCATTTGGACTAATTTGTATCCGGATCATTTGAATTATTACCAAGGTTCAATGGAAGCTTACTCCAATGACAAGAAGCAAATTTATTTGCATCAAAAAGAAAGTGATTTGTATATTTACAATCAGGATGATGATTTTGTGCGGAACACGGCTCATGAAGCGAAGGCTCAAAAAATATCGTTTAGTATCAATGATGTGCCGGAAGATTGGCAATTTAAGATTTTGGGAAAACATAATCGTTCCAATGTGGCGGCCGCTTTGGCTTGCGGGCGCGCGCTCGGCTTGAGCAATGAAGTGATGCGTCCGATTTTGGAAAATTTCGGCGGCGTGGAATATCGTTTGCAGTATTTGGGAGAGAAAAATAATTTGAAATTTTATAATGATTCCACATCCACCACGCCGGTAGCCGGCGCCACGGCTTTGGCGGCTTTTCCCAATCAGGATATTTATTTGATTGCCGGCGGTTCGGATAAGAATTTGGAATTTGACGATTGGGCGGCGATGGCTAAAGATAATGCTAAGGCGATTTTCTTGTTGAAAGGTGAAGGAACCAATAAAATTAAAGATGCTTTATTGAAAATCGGGGCGGAAAACTTGGTGGCCGGCGAGTATGAGAGCTTGGTGGGGGCGTGGGAGGCGCTTTTGGCTCAAGCCGGTTATGGAATCGTTTTATTTTCACCGGCCTGCGCGTCGTTTGGGATGTTTATTAATGAATATGATCGTGGTGAGCAATTTAGCAAGTTGGTTAAAGAATATTTAAAATAATCTGATGTCAGTAAGAATCGGCGAAAACAAAAATATTGATCGCAGTCGTTGGAAAAAATGGCAACAAGGCGTTGACTGGCATTTGTTGGGCTCGATTTTTGTGTGGATTGTTTTCGGCTTGTTAATTTTAGCTTCAGCCGGCACGGCCGTCGGGTATGAGTTGTTCGGTGATAGCTATTATTTCGTGAAACATCAATTGTTGATTGGCGTTTTGCCGGGCGCGATTGGTATGTATATTTTGAGCAAGGTTGATTACCATTATTGGAAGGATTGGGCGGGCGTGATGTTGTTCGCTTCAATTTTGTTATTGGTGAGTGTGTTTATTCCCGGTTTGCGCGCGGATTATGGTACGGCGCACAGTTGGATTATTGTGGCAGGTTATTCTTTTCAGCCGGCGGAGTTGGTGAAATTGACTTTTTTGATTTATTTGACGACGTGGTTGGTTAATCGTGGGACCGGTAAAATTAAAAATCTGCAAGAAGGTTTACTGCCATTTTTATTTGTTTTGGGTGTGATTATGTTATTGATGATTTTGCAGCCGGATGTCGGCACGATGTCCATTATCGTGATGACCGCCTTTGTCGTGTTTTTCGTGGGGGGCGGGGCGTGGAAACATTTGATTTGGATGGGTTTGCTGGCAGTGATGAGTATCGCGATGTTGATTAATTTCTCACCTTACCGCGCGCAGCGTTTGATGACTTTTTTGCATCCGGAAATTGATCCGCAGGGGATTGGTTATCATATCAATCAAGCGACCTTGGCGATTGGTAGCGGCGGTTTTATGGGGCGTGGGTATGGGCACAGTCGTCAGAAATTTCAATATTTACCGGAAGTGGCCGGTGATTCCATTTTTGCGGTGATGGCTGAGGAATTGGGTTTCGTGACGTCGGTCTTATTTTTATTGTTGTTGTTATACGTGGCGTATCGGGGGATTTTAGTCAGTTATCAAGCCCCCGATCGTTTTGGACAATTGTTGGGCGTGGGGATTGTGTCGTGGTTTATCATTCAAGCGTTTTTTAATATCGCCTCAATGCTCAGTCTGGTGCCGATGACCGGCGTGCCGTTGCCGTTTGTCAGTAGTGGCGGTTCGGCAATGTTGATTAACTTGTTGGCTTTGGGGATTTTATTAAACATTTCCAAGCAACGAATGAAATCCGCTTAACTTAGCGTGAAATTTTTCTATTGGTTTGTCGTTTTAAAACTGCTACTATGTGAGCAGTTCTTTTTTTTACCAAAACACAAAAGGAGGGTACCATGACAACAAACCTTGAAGACAAGAAAACGAACCCCTATGTCCCGAATCCTTATGATGAAAGGGGAAAGTCCCTGAACGTGTCGTTGTCATTGAATCAGTGGCGGGAGCAGAATCGTTTGCATGATTCAAAAACAATGCTGATTGTTCATGAAGGCCCATGTCGCGAGGAGTTTATGCGAATGGCGACCAAGGTTAACGGTCAGGCGCGGTCTTCGGACATTACCTTGTTGCCGGTGATGTTTGCAATTAAGCATCTTTTTCGCACCGGTTCCATTCAAGTGTATTTGGATGAGGTGCATATCTGGGAAGATTCCCGGACCATTACTTTTTCCGGTCGGATGAACAGCGCCGTCCATCAAATGAGTTTGGTGGAGGTACGTGGGGAGTATTCTGAGGAGAAGAAGCGGGGCGTTGTGCACTGTTTTGGCTGACGGTTTTCTTTGGCGTTAATTTTTTTTTCATGAGGGATTTCAGTCCCTCTTTTTTTTATTGTCTTGAACTCTGATGCGTCTGATTAAGTTGATAGACTGTGATTTTATCTTTTGTTTTTAATAATATTTGCCTGTGATATTTTTATCACAGGTCAAAACATCAGCAAATCCAAGTGTTTTAAAGTGTTTGACCGGTATATTAAAGTGGTGTATAATGTCATCAAGTGGTAGAGAGTGGGAAATCAAAAACAACATTATGATGATCGGCGAGTATCAACACAAATTGGATGATAAAAATCGTTTGGCAATTCCTGCCAAATTTCGTGTTGATTTGAAGAAAGGTGCCGTTGTCACGCGTGGTTTGGATAATTGTTTGACTGTTTATCCTTTAGCTGAATGGCAAAAGTTAGCCGATAAATTGGCTGCTTTGCCGATCAGTCAGGGGAACAGCCGCGCTTTCGCCCGTTTCTTGTTATCCGGCGCGGCCGATGTAAGTTTAGATGGCAATGGTCGTATTCTTCTACCGGAATTTTTAAAAAGTTTTGCTCATTTAAATTCAAAAGACAAAGTGATCGTTATCGGAATGCAAAATCGTTTGGAAATTTGGAGTGAAAAAGATTGGGATGTTTATCGCCGACAAACGGAAAAGGATAGCATCAAAATCGCTGAAGAATTGGAAAATTTAAATATCTAGAATTATGCCTTTACATCAAGCGGTTTTACCTAAAGAAGCTTTGGAATATTTGGCCGTTAAAGCCAATGGGAATTACATTGACGCAACTTTTGGGCAAGGTGGTCACAGCCGTTTGATTTTGGAAGCGAGCGCGCCGAAGGGAACAGTTTTGGGTATAGATTGGAATGCCGAAGCGTTTGCCGGTGCCGGTTCTTTGAAAAGTTTATATGAAAAAAGATTAACGATGAAATATGGTAATTTCGCTGATTTGGACTTGTTGATGAAAAGTGAAAAGCGCAAATATTATGATGGGATTTTAGCGGATCTCGGTTGGTCAATGGATGAAATCAAAAGCAGCGGTTTGGGTTTGTCATTTCAGATTGAAGAGCCGTTGAATATGGTTTACGGAAACGCGCAAGGAGACAACGCCTGGGATTTGGTGAATAAAGCGTCCTTTGAAAAATTGTTGATGATTTTTCGTGATTATGGAGAAGAGCGTTGGGCACATCGGATTGCCACCAGAATTGTGGAAAATCGCAAATTAGCTCCGATTGATACCAGCACTCAGCTTGCTGATTTGATTGCCAATTCAATTCCTAAAAGATTTCACAGTCATCACATTCATCCGGCGACCCGCGTTTTTCAAGCGTTGCGGATTGCCGTTAATCATGAATTGGAAAATTTGGAAAAATTTTTGGTTCAAGCGAAAAAATATTTAAAGCCCGGTGGAAGATTGGTAGTGATTAGTTTTCATTCTCTGGAGGATCGCATTGTTAAACAAGCGTTTAGACAATGGATGAAGGACGGGGAAGGAAAAGTGATCACTAAAAAACCGGTGATTGCCGGCGCGGAAGAGTTGGAAAAAAATCGCGCCAGTAGAAGTGCAAAATTAAGAGCATGGGAGAGGGGATAGGGATTGCTTCGGCGCAAAAGCGCCTCGCAATGACAAAACAAAAAACAAAAATATATAAAATAAAAAGTATGCAAAAACAAAAAGGTTTCTTAAAAACATTATTGACAGCCATTTATCGTTTGAAGTTTGTCTTCCGTTGGCGAATGTTTGCCAATGTGACAATGTTCGCGGTGGTTTCTTGTTTGGCGGTATATTATTTGATTCAGGTCAATAATTTAGCGATTACCGGTTATAGCATTCGTGATTATGAAAAGAATATTGCCGATTTGGAAAATGATATTAAACGATTGGAATTGACGATTGCTCAGAAACAGTCGGTATCGGATTTGCAAACTAAATTGGGGTCTTTGCAGTTAGAGCCCCTTAATAATTTAGTATATATTAATGCCTCTGACGTGGCATTGAAGTAAGTAGTAGCCAAAGTTTTTAACCTTAAAAAATCCTCGTTTTTAACGGGGGTTTTTTAGTTTGGGATATTTTGAACTTTGATTTGTCTGATTAAAGGATAGACTGTGATTATGGTTTACGTTTTTGTGTTTTTGATAATGCGAAACGATGTTTTTTGCGTGTAGGGCGAATAATTAGAAGTTTATCCTGATAAATATCAGTGTCACTACAGGAGAAATGTAGCATTCATTTTAATCAGGTGAGTCAGACGAATCAGAGTTCAAGACAGTCAAAAAAAAAACAGGGATTTGTGGTCCCTGTGAATCGTAGCTTTTCAGATTATTCCTCTTTCACGACCGGCAGTGGGCCGGTTTGGTGTTTGAGGATTTTTTCTTTCTCAATGATATCCATGAAGGCGCGACCTAGGAAGTCCTTGTACATAACGCCGTACATGATACCGGTGAAGACTGAAATGGTGGCAATGACAATTTGCAGAATCAGATGTGTCAGTTGCCAATCTTCATTGTACTGGTAGGGCGGAATCAGTTCATAGAACCACTGAATATGAATCTGATGATTGTAATTCAGCAATGCTATGACGAAGATTGCGCCGGAAATGGTTTGGCTGATGGTTTTGATTTTGCCCCAGATCTTAGCGGAAACGCCGAGATTTTGTTGGGGTGTGGGTGAGGGCTGATCTTTCATCATGAGATAAATCATTCTAACCATCAGGACGAAAAATTCTCGGAATATGATGATGATCAGAAAGAGCCAGTGAATGACTCCGTAGGCGACCAGCGGTGAAAAAATCATCAGCATGGTCATTTTGTCGCGGATTTGGTCCAGCGTGCCACCGATTTCGCCTGCGGTTTTGTCCTTGCGGGCGAAATAGCCATCCACCGCGTCCAAAATCATGGACACGAGAAATGAGACCAACGCCAGCACCCAAAACAACATGTGTTGTTTGGTGATTTCCGCCAGTAGGAAAAAAATCACCATAATGACGGAAAACAAAAGG
>Ga0116156_10002380_pt1 | contig 17146 bp, 11 predicted proteins | sample AD_UKC045_MetaG_FD_89891 | JGI IMG/M metagenome (GOLD analysis project Ga0116156, IMG submission 89891) | Active sludge microbial communities of municipal wastewater-treating anaerobic digesters from USA - AD_UKC045_MetaG | ecosystem: Engineered > Bioreactor > Anaerobic > Digestate | place: USA... | reverse complement strand
AGCGGCGGCCAGCAGCACTTCCGCGTCCAATCGCGGGCTGGCCGCTCCCTGTTGCTTCAGGTAGTCGGTGGTCCAGGTGAGCAACCGGCCGATGGTCCACGCAGGGGTGTCCGACATGATCCTAAATGGCCTTTCGCGAAAAGGGGACAGGACCCTTTTGCCGGAACGGCCCGGAGGGTGCTTCGCACAAAAGGGTCCTGTCCCCTTTTTGCGAAACCTGATTTAGTCCAACGCCCCCATCGAGCTGCGCATCTCGCGACGGTCGTACTCAATCAACTGGTCGATGATGGGCTGCACGTTCCCTTCCAGGATCTGATCGAGCTTGTACAGCGTGAGGTTGATGCGGTGGTCGGTGACCCGGTTTTCCGGGAAGTTGTAGGTGCGGATCCGCTGGCTGCGGTCGCCCGAGCCGACCAGCGTGCGGCGGACTTCGGCCCGTTTTTCGTGTTCCTGCTGCCGCTTGTGCTCGTACAGCCGCGTCTTGAGGACGCGGATCGCCTTGGCCAGATTCTTGTGCTGGCTCTTTTCGTCCTGCATCGACACGACGATGCCGGTCTCGAAGTGGGTCAGACGGATGGCGGAGGCGGTCTTGTTCACGTGCTGGCCGCCGGGTCCGCTGGCATGAAAGATGTCCTTGCGGTAGTCGTCCGGCTTGAGGTCGATTTCCACGTCTTCGGGCTCCGGCAGCACGGCCACCGTGGCGGCGGAGGTGTGAATGCGGCCCTTGGCCTCCGTTTCCGGAACGCGCTGCACGCGATGTCCGCCGCTCTCGTACTGGAGTTGGCGGTAGACGCCCTCGCCGTCGAACTCCAACTGGACCTCCTTGAATCCGCCCAGGTCCGTCGGACTGACGGCCATCGTATCGACCTTCCAGCCTTTGGATTCCGCGAACTTGCGGTACATCTCGTACAAGTCGCGTGCGAACAACGCCGCTTCCTCGCCGCCGGTTCCCGCACGGATTTCCATGACGCAGCGCCGGCGTTCCGCATCCTCGCCGCCGACCGTCAATTCCAGCAGATCGTCCCAGACCTCCTCGCGGCGCCGTTTCAAATCGGGCAACTCCGCCTCGGCCATTTCTCGCTCGTCCGGATCTTCGCTGTCCTGCATCACCGTCAACTCGGCAATCTCGTCGCACAGGTTCCTGAAGCGGCGGTACTTCATCGCCAGTTTGTTCAGCGAGCCGTGTTCGCGCGCAATGGCCGCCATCCGGCTGGAATCAGCCAGAACCTGCGGATCGGACATTTTTCGCTCCAGTTCCTCGAACCGAGCGAGCTTCTCTTCGAGCATCTTGCGCATAAGGTTGACACCGGCAATGGCGACAGGGTTGAGGTCTAACAGCAGCCCTCTCGCTCCGCGAGAGGATGGCTATTCTTCCAGCGCGGCGAGCGAGATGAGGAACGTCATTTTCGTTGGGTGCCCTCGAGCAGCTTTTCCTCTCGCGGAGCGAGAGGGCTACGGTGGTTGGCACGCGCATAAAAACACGTTGTCGGCCAAAGACCGCAACGTGCAGGAGATTTCGAATTGTCCCGGCTAGGTGACAGGGGTCGGCTTCGCGGCTTTCTTGGCGGGTCGTTTCAGGCTGGCATATTCGCCGGCCGCGAACTTGTTCTGGAATTTCTCGATACGTCCGGCGGTATCGACATATTTCAGCTTGCCGGTGAAAAAGGGATGGCAGGCGTTGCAAATATCGACCCGCAACTCTTTCTTGGTGCTGCGAGTCGTGAACTTGTTGCCACAGCCGCAAGTCACCAACGTCTGTTGATATTTGGGGTGAATGCCTTCTTTCATGATCGTGGTCCTAGCCGAGATGGTACTTTTAGCGGAAACTCCAAAGTTTACCCAAGACGACGCGTGGCGGCAAGTGCCGACAAGACGCCAAAACTGCCTCAAATCCACCTTTTTTGGCTATTTCTAGTTGTCGTCTGCAAAATCGCTTCCACAACGCCCGCCATCGTGTATGTCTGGGCCTCGACGTCTGGTTCGCAGCCCAGTTCCCGGAGAGTCGCCGAAGTGACGGGGCTGATGCTGGCCAAACGGGCCTTCCGCAGTTCTTCCCCGAACATCGCGACCAGAGAGCGGGCGATCGCTGAACTGGTGACGGTCACCCAGTCAATGCCCCCTGCCGCCAGACGCTGCTTGATACCTTCATCGGCCGAGGCAACATCGGTGCTGGAGTAAACCACCACTTGGTCGACGATGGCTCCAGCGCCACGCAGTTGCTCGGCCAACACCTCCCGCCCGCGGCTGGCACGAGCCAACAGGAACCGCTTGTCCCGCGCGTCGGCCGCCAGCGCAGCGGCGAGGGATTCGGCACGGTACTCGTCGGGAACCACATCGGCTCTCAGATGAAACGTCGCCAGGGCTTCGGCCGTGCCGGGGCCAATGGCCGCCAACCGGACACCGCCGAGTCGTCTCAGGTCAGCACGACTGGCCAGGAGCCGATCGAGCAAGTAGCGAACGCCGTTGACACTGGAGAAGACAAGCCAATCGTAGCTCTCCAAACGCTCGATGGCGTCGTCCACGGGCCGCCAGTCGGGCGGGTCGGAGATCCGAATCGCGGGCTGAGCAATCACCTCCGCCCCCAATTCAGACAGGCGATCGGCCACGGTCCCGGCTTGTTCGCCGGGCCGCGCGACCATCACACTTTGGCCGAACAACGGTCGTTTCTCGAACCAGGACAGGGGCTCCGTGAGTCCTGCAACGGACCCCACGACGACAATCGCGGGAGGTGCCATTTTGGCGGGGGAAGCGAGTCTCGCAGCGACTTCGTCCAGACGACAGCGGATGCAGACTTGATCGGGAAAACTACAGCGCCGCACGATTGCGGCCGGGGTATCCGGCGGTTTGCCTGCCTGAATCAGGGCCCCCGTCCAGGCTTCTGCACTGGTGACACCCATGTAGAACACCAAGGTCCCCGGAAACCGCGCGAGGACCTCGTAATCAAGCGACGGATCGCTCTTACTCGGCTCCTCGTGCCCCGTGATCAGGGCGACGGCGGACGCAAAATCCCGATGGGTGATCGGTATTCCGGCATAGCTGGCCGCCGCCAGCGCGGCCGTAATGCCGGGCACGACCTCAAACGGAATTCCATGCCGGGCCAGCGATTCCGTCTCCTCCGCCATGCGGGCAAAGACCGCCGGGTCGCCTCCTTTGAGTCGCACGACGACCTTGCCCTGTTGAGCCAACTCGACCATCCGCTGGTTGACTTGACTTTGCGTCCAAGTTCGCCAGCCGCCGTGATTGCCCAGGCAAACCAGTTGGGCGCCGGGCCGGGCATGGCTGAGGATCTGCGAGTTGACCAGGTAATCGTAGATGACGACGTCCGCCCGTCGCAGGCATTCCACGCCGCGCAACGTGATCAGCTTCGGATCGCCGGGTCCGGCGCCGACAAAAAAAACGCGGCCTGAGGTGTGTCTAATCTCGTCCGTCATGCTGTGATTGGACCTTCCGGCACGGCTAACAGAGTAAGCCGTGCCACTGGGTCATGCTGTGATTGGACCCCTTCCGCCGCAATTCTGCAAGGCTTGGCGAACCCGGTAGTGGGCAAGTACAATCGGAACATGGAGACTACGCAACGCGACGACAATCGGCCATCCCCTCCTTCAGAGGAGATCGGCGCATCCGAAATACCGCCAAGCAACTCGATTCCGACGAACCTCGAGGAGGTGCGGCAAGCGGCTCGATCCTTGGCCCGATCCGGGCAATTTGATGAAGCCATCCAGTGCTGGCATCAGCTGGAGGAGTCGGATCCGTTGGACCCCGAGCCGGCTCGCATGATCGCCGCTCTGACACTCAGGAAGGCTCGCCAAACAGAGGGCAAACAAGACGAGGAGAAGGCGTTGTCTCCGCCCCCGAGCGATTCTGCGGAGCCGGCGACCGTCTCACCCCCCGTTCAGAGCGATTTACCGCCGGCCGCGCCGAAAAGGCCTCCGCGTCCCTTGGTACTGACGCGGCGGCAACAACTGGAGCGGGAGATCGCCAATCGACCGCAAGACGAAAGTAACTATTTGGAACTGGCCGAGTTGCATCTCGCGGAGCGTCGCACTTACGAAGCCCAGCGCACCTTGATCAGGGCTCTGGAAGTGTGCCGTGACCTCAAAATCGTGGAACGGCTCGAAGACGTCAACATGTTGCGGGCCAGAGAGCAAGTAAAGCTCGCCGAAGAAAGGGCTTGCGTCGAGAACAGTCCGGAGACGCGAGACGAGGTCGCCCGGCTCCAACAGGAATCCTATCGCCTGGAACTGGAAATCTATCGCACACGCTGCGGCCGCTACCCGGACGAAAAACGTCTGAAGTTCCAGCTGGGCTTGCGCTTAAAGCAAATCGGCGACTTCCGGCAGGCCATCGAACCGCTGCAGGCCGGCCTGGAATTCCCCGAGACTCGTGCCGCCGCATCGCTGGAAATAGGCGAGATCCTGCAACGACACCATCAGTTTCCCAAAGCTTTGCAGTGTTACAGGCAGGCGGCCCAGATGGCTGCCGGCGAGGACGGCCAGCAGGACTGCCGCAAGCGTGCGCTGTACCGTGCCGGAGTTCTCGCCGCGGCCATGACGCTGAATGACACAGCTCGAGGCTATTTCACGGAACTTGTCAAAATGGCCCCTGACTACCGAGACGTGCGGACCCGTCTGGACAAACTGGGCGAAATCAGCGACACTTCGTTATTCGATTGAGCAGCGTTCGAGAAATAACTGTCCAGTGTCTATGGCCGATCATCACACGGAGTGTGATGGCTACTTGGACGAGGCGACCGTTGTTTCTCGAACGCTGCTCAGGTGGATCCGTCGCCGTGAAACGTTTGTGAGGGAGAAGAAGCTGCAGTATGCCTACTACCAAGAGCGCCAAGAAACGACTTCGCCAGAACATCGCCCGTCGACTGCAGAATCGCAAGGTCAAGTCGTCCGTCAAGACGCAGGTTCGAAAAGTCCGCGAAGCCGTGGCCGCAGGCGATGTGCAAAAGGCGGAGGCGGAATATCGGGAAGCCGCCAAGAAATTGGACCGCGCCGGGGCGCACCGCGAGATCCATGCCAATAAAGCCGCACGCACCAAGTCCCGCTTGCAGCACCTGATCAAGAAGGCCAAGCAGCCCAAGAGCGAATAGGCAGCTCCGCCCAAGCCGGCTTCAGCGACGCGGCGTCGACACCACTGAGCGGGAAAAGGGGACATTCTACTTTTCCAGGGACGGCGATCGGGTAATGAAAAGTAGAATGTCTCCTTTTTTCGCCATCATCGTCGCGATGGCCGTGTGCTGTGGCGCGCACGTCCAGCTTGGCAGGCGGCCGAGCTGCGCATCGCACCCGAAACCCAGCGGCCTGAGTCTGGCGCCTGCGTTTTCTTGGGCGCGACTAACGCAGTTCATCCAGCAGCAACTCGGGGTCCGCTGGCCATGGCCGGGCGAACTGGGCACTGTGGTGCCGCGGGAACAGGAGGGCATGATTCTCGCTCTGCCCCGCGAATTGGAGCGGCGATTCCATTATTCTCAGCCTCATGTACGGAGCGCTTCTTCGGCCGTCGGCTGGCAGCAAACGTATTCCAACAAAGCGCACGCCAAAGGCCCAGGCCGACATGCGGCTTGAGGTGACAGTGCGACTCGGCGTGACATGTGGCTTCTTTTCTGCGATTCCTTTCTTGTTCGTCGGTCAGATCGCTCCCGCGACGCGACCAGTCGGGGCGTTTCTGAGCCTAGCGCTGTCACTTGCCCTGGCGCACGATCTTGCGCGTCGCTCGGCCGCCCAGGAACGAGTTCCTCGGAAAACGGACGAAGGACCGCCAAATCGATAAGTACCGGACGGCAGCAGGGGATCCCAAGGGACATCGGCCTCGCCGTACATCGACCGCTTCCGTGTCGCCGGCGAGGCGGTACAGTAGGAACATTAGCGTGAGGACGCGATGGCAAACTCGGTCATGGATCAGGTGGGGCGAGACAATCTTCGGGGGAGCACGATGAGGGGGATTACCACGGCCAGACAGCTCGATCGCGGCTCCGTCGCGCGGCCGGGGCACGACCGGAGGGAAGCTTCGGTGGGGGAAACGCCGGGACTTCGCAAGCGGCAGCCGCGCCCATTCAAGAAATCGGTTCAGGCTGCCGGTTTGCTCGTGTTGAACGTGGGGATCGCGGTTTGGGCATCCGCCCACGCGGTGGCTGCGCAGGGCGGCAGTGAAAGCGCCGGTGTGGCGGCGGTGCGTGCGAGCTTGGAGCAGCTGGCGAAGATCGACGACGAGGCGGGGAAGGCGTTCGGGCCGTCGGCCGCGACAACTGCCCGCTCGGTGTGTCAGACTGCCGATACGGTCTTCGTCGCCTACGAAACGGCTGGGGGCGAGATTGTCTCGCGCCGCTTGACCGGCAACACCTGGAGTCCGCCAGATGCCGTCACCGCAGACTCGCCGCGGCGCGAGGGCGAGCGGTGGGACATGCCGAGCCTCGTGGCGGGGCCGGATAACACGGTATGGATCGGCTACCGCAGCCAAGTGCGGCGACGGGTGTTCTTGCGTCGCTGGTCCGGTGAGAGCTGGGGGCCGCGCATGGACGGCCGCGGCATTTTCGGAGTCCGTCCTGCGGCCAATGGTGAGTTCAACGAAGAGTTGCGGCCGATCGCCGGTTTCGTTGTGGAACGCTCGCGAGATCGCGGTGTGATCGAACTGCGTCTGACCAGCAGCGACGATCCGCCCGTCGTTCGGGTCGAGTCCGTCCCGATGGTCACTCTGACGGCCGCCCCCGGCGAGGGCGTGTTGTTTGTCGACACGCTGGACGTTTCACGGACCACCGGCCTGATCTGGGGAGCGGAGTTCCCGCGCAAGTGCCCCAGCAACCCACTCCTCTCGCCGCCGGACAATCCCGACGCGCCGGATGCCGTTCGCGTTTTCAACCGCGGCACGATCCGGCGCGAGAACGGCCGCTTCCGCATGTGGTACAGCGCGACGGGTACCGATTCCCCCATCACCCCCGGCCAGCCGGTCCGCCCTTGGCAGCACTACATGCGAGTCTGTTACGCCGAGAGCCAGGACGGCCTTCACTGGCAGCGCCCCGAACTGGGACTGGTCGAATTCAAGGGTTCGCGGCACAACAACATCCTTGCCGGCATCCAGCGTTTGCCGACCGTTGTCTATGACGAGCACGAGGCCGATCCGCAGCGGCGGTACAAGTGTTTCGGCGAGTCTACGACAGGAATGCTGCAACGGGAAGAGGGCCATCTGATGACGTCGGCCGACGGGCTGCACTGGCGTTATCAGCCGTCGCCGCGCCGCTATCCCGGCACGCTCCCTTATTGGCCGTCCGAGTTTCACAGCGTGCTGCGGGACGACCGGGAACGCGATCCGGAATGGCGTTGGAAAGCCTACGGGCTGTTCGCGACCGGCCCGACACGACGCGCCTCGCAGCTTGCTACGAGCCCCGACGGCATCCACTGGACGGGATACCCGGAGAATCCGATCGTGGAGCCGCTTCAGGGGATCAGTCCCTGCATCCATGATTTTCTGGTCTGGCAGGAAATGGGCCGCTACGTGGGCCTGTTGCAAGTGGGTGACGCGCTGCACAATTACGAGTGGGAGCTGATGGTCAGTCGCGACGGCGTGCATTTCTCGCGTGTCAGCGACGGCCGTCGGTTCCTCGGCCGCGGCGCAGCGGGCCAGTGGGACCAGGGCGGCATCCAGGCGGCGGTCCCCGTGCGCGTGGGCGACGAGTCGTGGTTCTACTACGGCGGCCGGGAGAAACCGTGGAGCAGCTACCCAGCCGACCCCAAAGAGACCTGGACGTTCAAGTCGCACTGCGGCCTGGCCACGATCGGTGTGGGCCGATATGCCGGTTTCCGGCTGAGCGAGAAACACGAACGCGGGATGCTCGTCACGCAGCCAATCCGCTGCCAATTCGACGGCGCTCTGACGCTGGTCGTCAACGCCATCGCCGCTGCGCAAAGCCCCGTCCGCGTGGCCGTGCTGGACGCCACCACTGGCCAGCCGCTCGAAGGCTACGGTGTGGATGATTGTCTTGCGCTCGTAGCAGATGGTGTTTCACAGCCTGTCCGTTGGTCCGGCCTCTCGGAAGTCAATCTCCGCGGCGATCGCCCGGTGCTTCTCCAATTCGAGTTGCGTGGTCGCCGGTCTCGACTGTACGGCTTCGCGTGGCAATAATCCGCCGCAGAAAGTGAAAAAGGCTTCCCCTGCACCGCACCATCACGAAGGCAGTTGGACGCTGCGTTCTCGCGATCCTGGCGGCCTGTCCCCTCTCGGCGCACGCCCAATCGCCCAAGGCCGAGTTGCTGGGCGTCCCGATCAAGTCGGTGGTGTTCGGCAACAGCCAGGGCGTGTCCTGCTTGACATGCCCTTACCCGGTCACGAAACTCAGTTCCGTCGGGCGGTCACGGGGATCTACGAGAAGGAGACGGATATGTTGACGACAACCCCGATCGGATTGCTGACTCGCCGTGGTTTCCTGGAAGCCTCGGCGGCCGCAGCGGGCGCGGCCCTGGCGGGGACGTCGCTAAGTGCCACGCGGGCTGCGCCAGTCGATTCAAGTGGGGCCGGCGCCGACAAGACGGCTCCGGTCATCGACTGCCACTCGCATCTCAGCTTCCGGAAGACGCCCGACGAGGTGGGCAACGACCTGGAGGTGCTTGACGCGGCCGACCGGCTGGGCATCGACCAGTTGTGCTGCTCGATCCTCTGCTCGCGCCCCGCTTCGGTCGAGGGCTTTCGGGCCTGCAACGCCGCGCTGGCCGCGGCCATCAAGCGCCACCCGAACCGGCTGCTGGGCTACTGCTACGTCAACCCGGAGCACGGACGCGAGGCGCTGGATGAGATCCGCCGCTGCCTGGACCAAGAGGGGTTCATCGGCGTGAAGCTGTACAACGAGCGCGTGTGTACCGATCCGATCGTAGCACCGCTCGTCGAGTTGACGATCGAACTGGGAGCGGTGATTCTGCATCACGCAGGCCACGGGCACGCTCCGTTCCCCGGCCAGCCGAACATCTCCGACGGCGGGCACTTGGCCGAATTGGGCCGCCGCTATCCCGAGGCCCGGCTGATCTGCGCCCACGTCGGCGGCGGTGGCGACTGGGAGTGGACGATCAAGGCCCTGCGTCATGCCCAGAACGTGTACCTGGACACCAGCGGCAGCGTGACCGATGAGGGGATCGTGGAGTTGGCCGCCCGCACGCTGGGCGTCGACCGGCTGCTGTTCGGCTGCGACATGTCCTTTACGGCCGGAGTGGGCAAGATCCGTGGGGCCGCCCTCTCGGCGGAAGAGAAACAGCAGATCCTGAGCGGAAACCTGCTCCGGCTGCTGGCGGAACGGAAGCGAAAGAAGGCGTAAGGAGACCTTGAGATGCTCATCGACGTGAACGCTTACCTCGGGCATTTTGCCTTTCGCCAACTGCGGCACAATACGGCCGACGGACTGCTGCGGATGATGGACGCCAAGGGCATTGACCGGGCCGTGGTTTCCAGCGCCAGTGCGATCACCTATCGCAACGCGCAGGCGGGCAACGAAGAGTTGGCCGAGGCGATCAAGCCGCACGCCGACCGGCTGATCGGCCTGGCGGTGGTCAACCCGTTCTATGCGGGCTGGCAGGACGATCTGAAGACCTGCCACGAGTCGTTCGGCATGAAGGGCTTGCGGCTCTATCCCAAGTGGCACAATTACCAGCTGACGGACTCCTGCTGCTCGGAGCTGATCGACGCGGCCACCGAGCGGGGACTGATCATCTCGATTCCGTTGCGGGTGGAGGACTACCGGCAGCGGAGTTGGCTGGTCGACGTTCCGGACTTGACCGCGGCCGAGATCGCACCGCTGGTCAAGGCCAAGCCGCAGGCGCGATTCCTGCTGGTCAACGGGAACGGTTTTGCGGGTTCGCCGCTGCTGCCCAAGCCGCCAGACGCCGCGGCCAATTGCTGGATCGAGATCTCGCGGCTCAGCGCAGTGATGGGCGACGAGATCGGCCAGCTCGTCGCCCGGCTGGGTGCGGACCGAATCGTGTTCGGAACGGGCATGCCCTTCACCTATGCTGACCCCGCCCTGGTCAAGCTGGAAGTCGTCAAGGCCTCGGCGGAGGACAAGGAAAAGATCCGCTGGCGCAATGCGGCCGTGCTGTTGGGAATTTCGGGCGTCAAGTGAGCGGACGTGAAGGCGACCAGTCCAGGCGCTGGCCTGGACCGGCATGCCGTGGAGCGGTCCGAGATCTACGCTCGCCTGTCTCGCCGCGGGGCCCGCCAAATGCCGCCGCTGGCGACCAGCGTGACCGACGACGAAGCGCTGGCCGTCCTGCGCCGCTGGATTGCGGAGTTGTGAGTTGGGCGACCCACGTTGCCCGATGACCCGAATCTGGTTGCCACGGTCACCCACCGGGTAATCGCGCGCTTTGTTGCAGTTTGACGTCTGCCGGGGGTGATCCGTTGTGTCCACGGGGGGCTAGGCTTTCGCGACGATTCTGGGATGTTTACAATCGTCAGAATGTCGTCTCCCAACTGGCACAATATCAACGAGTCCAACTTTCCCTGGGAACGAGACGCCCTGGACTTTATTCGGGAGCGATTCCCGGATCGGGAGCCGTACCGGGCCTGGCAGCTGTTCGAGTTCATTGCCGACGACGGCAGCATCAATGAGGTCGATCTGCTGGCCCTGACGCCCGTCGGGTTCTTCCTGGTGGAAATCAAGAGCCGGCCGGGAATCCTGCGGGGGGATGCCGGAACGTGGACCTGGGAACACGAGGGCCGACTGTTCACGGACGACAACCCGGTGATCGCCGCAAATCGTAAGGCAAAGAAGCTCAAGGCTTTGCTGGAAAAGCAGAAGGCGATCAGGAACTTCAAGGGCCGGCTGCCCTTCCTGGAGGTGTTGGTCTTCTGTTCGGCGCCGCACCTCCAACTCAATCTGGAGGGGACGGCCCGGTATCGGGTGTGCCTGCGGGACCGGGAGGCAACCGACGACCGCCACCAGCGGCCCGGCATCATGGCGGCGCTCCAACGCCGCGAATGCCCCGGCCTGGAGCCGTCGAGCAGAAAAGCTGCCATGTCCAATTTGTGCCCAGCACCCTCCGGGCCGTTCCGGCAAATTGGACCTGTCCCCTTTTCTGCGGTGGATCGGCCGTTGGCCAAGGCGATCGCCCAGGCCCTGGAGCAAGCCGGCATCCGGCCGTCCCGAAGGGCGCGCAAGATCGGCGACTTCGTGCTCAACAGGCAGATCATGGAAGGCAAGAATTTCCAAGACTGGCTGGCCACGCATGTCAAGCTGGACGAAGTAAAACGCCGGGTCCGGCTGTACTTGGTGCCTGGTGGCGCCACCGCCGACCAGCGCGAGACGATCGAACGAGCCGCCCTCCGCGAGTTCCAGATCCTGGACAGCCTCCAGCACCCGGGCATCTTGCGGACCTACGGCTGCCCCGAGCACGAGTTGGGGCCGACGGTGATCTTCGAGCACTACCCGAAGTCAATCCGACTCGATCATTACCTGGCTCAATGCGGCCAGCGTCTCACCCCGGAGTTGCGGCTCGACCTGCTGCGGCAGATCGCCGAAGTCGTACGCTTTGCTCACGACAAGAAGGCGGTCCACCGGGCGTTGTCGCCGCAGAGCATCTTGGTGGTTGACCCTGACAACCCGCGGGCCGTGGAAAAGGGGTCAGGTCCAATTTGCCGGAACGGCCCGGAGGGTGCTGCGCACAAATTGGACCTGACCCCTTTTCCACGGCCGCAGATCAAGGTCCTCAACTGGCAAGTCGGCTATCGCGAGGCTGGGTCCGCGACGGGGGCCTCGCGCGGACATGTCTCCGGCACGGTCCACGTGGATCAACTCGTCGAGGATGCCAGTACGGCCTATCTGGCTCCCGAAACGCTCTTGAGTACCGAGACCACGGGCGAGCACCTCGACATCTTCTCCCTGGGCGCCATCGCTTACCACCTGTACACCGGTCAGCCACCCGCCGCCAACGCCCTGGAATTGAGCGAGAAGCTCCGCCAAGGGAAAGGCCTGCAAATCAGCTCGGTCGTCAACGGCGTGAGCGAAAACCTGCAGTTCCTCATTCAGTACAGCACCCACCCGGACGTCACGTATCGACTGGATTCCGCCCGTGATTTCCTGGAGTGTCTGGACGAGGTCCAGCGGGAACTGCTTGGTGCCGATCATGATCTGGTCCAAGATCCCACGCAAGCCCAGATCGACGATCAGCTCCCCGGCGGCCTGGTGGTCAAGAAACGATTGGGTTCCGGCGCCTGTTCCGTGGCCCTCTTGGTGGAGCGGGACGGCCAAGAGTTGGTCCTCAAGGTGGCCAGCGATCCCGCGCACAACGATCGGCTGCGGAACGAGGGTCAAGTCCTGCAGAAGCTCCGGCACCAGCACATCGTCGAACACCTCCAGACTCTGGAAATGGGGGGCCGGGTGTGCCTGCTCATGCACCGGGCCGGTGCGGAGACGCTGGGAGACCGGCTCCGCAAGGAAGGCCGGCTGCACGTGGACCTGCTGCAGCGGTTTGGCGAGGACCTGCTCGATGTGGTCCGGTTCCTGGAAGAACAGGGCATTCCTCACCGCGACATCAAGCCCGAAAACATCGCCGTCGGCAAGGTCGGGCGGGGCGACAAGCTACACCTGGTCCTGTTCGATTTCTCGCTTTCCCGCACGCCACGGGAGAACATTCGCGCGGGCACGACCGGCTACTTGGAGCCGTTTCTCGCCAGCCGGAAGCCAGCCCGTTGGGACCTGCACGCCGAGCGGTACGCAGCGGCAGTGACGCTGTACGAGTTGGCCACCGGGATGCTGCCCAAGTGGGGCGACGGCCAGAGCGATCCGGCCGTGCTGGACTGCGAAATCACGATCGACGCCGAGTTGTTCGACGCCAACCTGCGCGACCAGTTCCGTGCCTTCTTCCGCAAGGCTCTGCGACGCAACCCTGCCGAACGGTTCGACAACGCCGAGGAAATGTTGCGGGCCTGGCGGCACTGTTTCGAGGGCATCGCGCAATCGGTTTCCACCGGGCACGAAGACTGGGCGGAAGTGGAAAAGCGTCTGCTCGCCGCCAGCCTCGAAACACCGATCGCCGAACTGGGATTAGGGACGCGGGCGACCAACGCGCTGGACCGCGTCAACGTGTTGAGCGTCCGCCAGCTGCTCGCCGTCCCGCCGCGGCGGCTGGCGCGACTGCGGGGCGTGGGCAACAAGACTCGCCGGGAGATCACCGACGCCGTCAAGATCCTCCGCAGCCGGCTGGATACGTCGGAACACGTCACACCCGCGACGGTCCTTGCCGGCCCCGAAACGGCTACGGGCGAGGCCGAAGCGACCGTGCTCAGTGTCGATCTGCTTGCCGCTCGGGCCACGCGGAGCCCGCCGCGGGCTCGGAACGATACGGAACGCCGGTTCCTGCTGGCCTATCTCGGTCTCGATCCTGACGTGTCCGAATCCTGGCCTAGTCAGGCCGATGTGGCGGACCATCTGGGAGTAACTCGGGGACGGGTGGGGCAGTTAGCTACGGCGGCGCAGGAGCGGTGGAAACGGGATCCGTCGATCACCAACCTGAGGACCGATGTCGTCGGCATCCTGACGAGCCATGGCGGGGCGATGGCCGTCGAGGAGTTGGCCGCCGCGATTCTGCTGGCCCGCGGCTCCGTCGAGGATGAACCTCGGCGTACCCGTCTGGCCCTGGCCGTCGCACGCGTGGCGGTTGACGTCGAGCGGGTCATGGCCGAGCCGCGATTGGTGGTACGGCGAACATCCCCACGCCCCCTACCATCGTCATTGGTCACTGGTCATTCGTCATTGGTGACCAAGGACCAAGGACCAAGGACCAAGGACCAAGGACCAGTGACAAATGACCAAGGACCAGTGACCGCGTTTCGTCCTTTAGTCTGGGGTGCGGGCCGCGTTTTGGTGGCCACGAATCAGGACCTGGCGGATTATGCCGCCCGCTTGGGGCGCGAAGCGGATGAGCTGGCTGCCGAAGACCCGCTGGTTCCGCCCACGCGTGTGCTGGAACGTCTTCGCGCCGTTCGAGCGCCGAGCGGAGTAGATCCCTTGCCCGATGCCCGGCTGGTCCGCCTGGCGGCGGCCAGCAGCCAGACCGCGGCGGTCTCGAGCAAGCAGGAACTCTATCCTTATGGCATGGACGCGTCGCGGGCGCTCAAGCTGTCCCAACAAGCGTTGCTGGGCACGCGACGGTTGACGGTCGAAGAGATCCGCAGCCGGGTGGTGGGCCGTTACCCCGAGGCCGCGCGTCTGCCGGACCGGCCCGCCCTGGACGACTTGCTGCGCGCGGCCGGGATCGAGCCGGATTGGGACGAGACGGCGGGTGCGTATCGGACGCGGATCCCCGAACCGTTGGTTTCGTCATCGCCCAGCGCACCGCTCACGCGCCGTCCGACCCAAGCGGGGCCACCGCCCGGCGAGGTGACGCCGGAAGAGGCCCAGGCACGGCAGTTCGAGGAGCGGCTCCAGCGGGCGCTGGCGGATGGATCGTTCGTGGCGATGACCGTCGAACCGCGAGGCTATGCGCGGGCCAGGGAGGAGTTAGGCACGCGATTCCCGCTGCAGCAGGTGGACCTGGAGGCCGTGTTCCTGCAGGCCCTCCGCGACGTGGCGGACAAGGCCAAGGTGAAGTGGGAGCGGGTACTGCAGGCCGACGCCGTACCAGGGAGCGACGACTGGAACAAACTGATGCTGCTCGTGCGGCGCGCCGTGCCGCTGGTGGAACAAGCGATCTTGGTCACGGGTCATTCGTCACTGGTCACTGGTCATTTGTCACTGGTCACTGGTCAGTCGTCATTGGTCACTGGCGACCAAGGACAAGTGACCGAGGACCAAGGACAAATGACCAAGGACCAAGGACCAAGGACCATTCTGTTGATCTACCCCGGGCTGTTGGCCCGGTATGAGCAGATGGACCTGTTGCAGCGGCTGCGGGAGAAGGTCGGCCGTGCGGGAGGCATCCCCGGCCTGTGGATGTTGATTGCCTCCGACGAGTCCACGGAACTGCCGGTGCTCGACGGTCACGCGGTGCCTGTGGTTGGTCGGGCCGAATGGGCTCGCATCCCAGAGTACTGGCTGGAGAACCGCCACCGCGGCTAAGGAAACCGAGGAGCGTCCTAGTGATCAATCGTCCGGCTCTACTCTCCGACCTACAGAAGCTGCTGCGGCAGTTAGAAACGGATCTGCGCCAGCGATGCGACGAGGCACCGGAGATCGACGCCGCGCTGCGGGCGGAATATGACTCGGCCCGGGCGGCCGAGCGGACGGCGGACAGCTTCGAGGCGTGGCGGGCCGACTACATCACGCAGATCGCGGTGGCCTGGATACTCACGTGCGTATTTGCCCGCTTCCTGGAGGACAATCGTCTGGTCGATCCGCCGAAACTGAGCGGTCCTGGCGAGCGGTTGCGGCGAGCACGGGACGAGCACGAGTTGTACTTCCGCGAGCATCCCACGCACACCGATCGCGAGTACCTGCTGGCGGTGTTCTCGGAACTGGGGAAGCTGCCGGGGTGCGCCGAGTTGTTTGACGTTGGAAGGCTGTCATTGGTCACTGGTCATTCGTCACTGGTCACTGGTCATTCGTCACTGGTCACTGCCAACCAAGGACCAATGACAAATGACCAAAGACCAAGGACCAAGGACCTCATCCACTGGTTGAGCGGTGACGCCGCTCGGATGATGCTGACGTTCGTCCAACGGATCGAGCCGGAGTCCGGCAATCTCATCCACGACTTTACCCAACGTAGCCCTCACGCTCCGCGTGAGGATGGCCGTCTCGCGGAGCGAGACGACTACTTTGACACACGGTTCCTGGGCGACCTGTACCAGGATCTATCGGAAGCCGCGCGCAAGAAGTACGCCCTGTTGCAGACCCCGGAGTTCGTCGAGGAGTTCATCCTCGACCGCACGCTGGAACCGGCACTGGATGAGTTTGGGTTGGTCACTGGTCATTGGTCATTGGTCACTGGTCATTCGTCACTGGTCACTGGTCATTCGTCACTGGTCACTGGTCGGAAAACAAATGACCAAGGACAAATGACCAATGACCTCTTCAAAATGATCGACCCGGCTTGCGGCAGCGGGCATTTCTTGTTGGGCGCTTTTCGCCGCATCCTGGACCGTTGGCGCAAGGCCGAGCCGGGAACGAACGAGCGGGAACTGGTCCAGCGGGCGCTGGACAGCGTCCACGGCGTGGACATCAACCCCTACGCCGTAGCCATTGCCCGGTTCCGGCTGCTGTTGGCGGCCATGAAGGCGTGCGGCATCGAGCGGCTGGCCGACGCGCCGGCGTTTCGGATCAACCTGGCCTGCGGCGATTCGCTCCTGCACGGCAGCGCCGGCGGCGACCAGATGGTCCTGGGCTTCCACGAACTGGCCCACGCCTACCGCTCGGAGGACCTGGCCGAACTCCGCCGCATCTTGCGGCCGGGCAGCTACCACGCCGTCGTCGCCAATCCGCCGTACATTACGCCCAAGGACAAGGCGCTGAACCAAGCGTATCGCGAGCGGTATTCGGCTTGTCACATGAGGTACTCGCTGGCGGTGCCATTCATGCAGCGGATCTTCGATCTTGCGTCTGAGGATGCGTACACGGGACAAATCACGGCTAATTCTTTCATGAAGCGGGAGTTTGGGAAGAAGTTGATCGAGGCTTTTTTCCCTAGCACCGATTTGACCCACGTAATCGACACGGCCGGTGCTTACCTTCCAGGCTTTGGCACTCCGACGGTGGTCCTGTTTGGACGCCATCGAAAACCCGTGGCAGACACCATCCGCGCGGTGCTTGGCATCCGCGGAGAACCGAGCACGCCCAATGATGAGGCGAAAGGTCTAGTGTGGTCAGCGATCATCGCACAGATCGACGATCCCGGCTCGCAAAGCGAGTTCGTGAGCGTCGGCGACTCTCCGCGCGACGCATTTCATAAGCACCCGTGGTCTATCGGCGGCGGCGGCGCGGCGGAGTTGAAGGGGCAGCTTGAAGAAGGCGCCACGGAGACACTGAGTACAGGATGTGTGTCAATTGGCTTCGCGAGCTTCACAGGCCAGGACGAAGCGTTCGTCGCCGATCGGTCGACTTTGTTGCGGGCGCGTCTTCCAAATGAGTACATCAGGCAATTCGTCGTTGGGGACGCGGTACGTGACTGGGCAGTAGAAGCACGAGAATGCGCCTTCGCACCGTATGACGAGGCATTCTCGTGCT
>Ga0116156_10002377_pt1 | contig 17166 bp, 22 predicted proteins | sample AD_UKC045_MetaG_FD_89891 | JGI IMG/M metagenome (GOLD analysis project Ga0116156, IMG submission 89891) | Active sludge microbial communities of municipal wastewater-treating anaerobic digesters from USA - AD_UKC045_MetaG | ecosystem: Engineered > Bioreactor > Anaerobic > Digestate | place: USA... | reverse complement strand
TTCACCCCCTACCCATGCCCCCGAAACCCCGCTAAACCCCGCCGCAATCAACAGAAGTGAGCAATCACCCCGTGCCCCCCGACGCCACCAGCCAGTCGGCAACGTCCGCATCTACCCGCCGCTTGCCGCTGTGGGAGTTCGTGGGCCTGACGGCCATGCTGATGGCGCTCAACGCGCTGGCGATCGACATCATGCTGCCGGCCCTGCCGCAGATGGGCGCCGACTTCTCCGTCCGCGAGGAGAATGACCGCCAGCTCATCATCGTATCCTACATGCTGGGCTTCGGCGTCTCGCAGCTCTTCTATGGACCGCTGACCGATCGGTTCGGCCGGCGTCCCGTGCTGTTCGTTTCGCTCTTCTTCTACATCGTCGCGGCGATCCTCTGCGTCTATGCGCCGACCTTCGACCTGCTGATCGCCGCACGCGCCTTCATGGGCGCCAGCGCCGGCGGCTCACGCGTCATCGCCGTTTCAGCCGCCCGCGATCTCTACGCCGGGCGCCAGATGGCCAAGGTCATGTCGCTGGTGATGATCGTCTTCATGGGCGCACCAATCGTCGCGCCGTTCTTCGGCCAGCTCATGCTGAAGGTCATGACGTGGCACGGCATCTTCTGGGTGCTCGCCGTCTTCGGCGTGATCATGTTCCTCTGGGTGATGATCCGCCTGCCCGAAACGCTCCCGCCCGAGCGGCGCGTGCCCTTCAACATTCCGACCATGCTCAAGAACTACGGCAAGGTCATCCGCACGCGCGAAGCGCTCGGCTACACCATCGCATCGGGTTTCCTGTTCGGCGGCCTGATGAGCTATATCTCATCCTCCGAACAGCTCTACCACGAAGTCTATGATACGGGTGACTGGTTCGCCCTGTGGTTCGCCGGCGCCGCCGTCGCAATGTCGATCTCGAACCTGATCAACTCGCGTCTGGTGGAACGACTGGGCATGCGCGTCCTGTCCCACAGCGCGCTGATCGCCTTCGTCATCATCAGCGCCATCCACGCCATCATCGCGATGATGGGCCCGGTGCCCTTCCCGCTCTTCTACACGCTGGTGATCCTCGCCTTCTTCGCCATCGGCTTCCAGGGACCGAACTACAACGCCATCGCGATGGAACCGCTGGGCGCGCTCGCCGGTTCCGGCGCCGCCCTCATCGGCTTTGCCTCCAGCTTCGTCTCCGCCTCCATCGGCGGCCTCGTGGCGCGCCAGTTCGACGGCACGGTTACTCCGATCTTCATAGGCCACTTCGTCGTGGGCTCACTGGCGCTCCTGACGATCTACATCACCGAGCGCGGCAAGCTGATGCAGTCCCATCACGGATCGGGTCATGGCCTGCCGCCCCAGGTAAAACCAGCATCCGGCAAAGCCAGCTCAGGTGAGGCCAAATCAGGCAAGGATTGACACCCGCGCCCCCTGATCCACACCTAACGCGCCAGGGGAGCTGCACATGATCACCGTCCACCACCTCAACAATTCCAGATCGCAACGCGTCCTCTGGCTGCTGGAAGAGCTGGGCGTGCTCTACGAGGTGAAGCGCTACGAGCGCGACAAGACGACGATGCAGGCGCCGAAGGAGCTCAAGGCGATCCACCCGCTCGGCAAGTCGCCAGTCATCAGCGACGGTAACCACACCATCGCCGAAACCGGCGCCATTATCGAATACGTCCTGGAAAAATACGGTCGCGGCAAACTGATCCCGCCGCCGGGCTCGGATGATCGCCTGCGCTACACCTACTGGCTCCACTACGCCGAAGGCTCGGCGATGACGCCCCTGTTGCTGAAGCTCGTCTTCACCCGCCTGCCGATGAACGTCCCGGGCCTCCTGCGCGGCCTGGTGAAGAGCATTTCGAACAAAGCGAATGAACGCCTCGTCGATCCGCAGGTCCGCACCCACCTCGATTATTGGGACAATGAGCTCTCGAAATCGGAATGGTTCGCCGGAAACGAGTTTACCGCCGCCGACATCATGATGAGCTTCCCGCTCGAAGCCGCCGCCGCTCGTGCCGACGCAAAGTCGCGGCCCATGGTTAAGGCCTTCCTAGACCGCATCCACGCACGTCCCGCCTATCAGGCAGCCCTTAAGAAGGGCGGCCCGTACGATTACGCAAACTAACCCAGAACGCGCGGCCCAAATTGGTGGCATAGTCCTTGCGGCGTCGCGTGTATGAACAACGGTTCGCTCCGCGTTAAGACGACTCGCACCGCCTCCGGGTGGAGCTACGCCGTTATGAACGCAGCTGGCCAGACGATGGTGACCCGTCGCGGCTATCCGACGGACTCTGCCGCCCGCGCCGCTGGTCGCGCTGCTGCCGACGCCCTCGCCCCCGTTGATCCGCCGTCGCGCTATACCTATCTCCCGGAGCCGACGGAGATCCCGACGAAGACCCGTGATCAGGTCGCCGGCTGGCGCACGCTCTTTCGTTAAGCGCCCTCTCTAGGTCGGGGCCGCAGCCGCCAGGCGCCACCCCGCCCCAGGCCCCTGCGCCATCAGATCGCAAAGCCACGGCATAGCCGCCCGCAAATGCTGCTCAACGCCGTAAGGCGGATTCACGATCACGACACCCGCGCCTGACAATTTGCCTTCGCCGATCGCGCGCACCCAAAGATCAGCAACCAGCAGCTTCTCGGCAGCAATGCCGCCTTGCTCGATCAGCATGCTCACCAGCTCGCTGTCGAAGGCTTGTACAGCCTCGACATCTTTAATCGGCCGCCAGAATACATAAGTCCCAAGCGGCCAGCGCTTCACTGCCTTGAGGGCCGCAGTGAGCATCCACTTGAAGTCCAGCTTCCTGCCGGACGTCCCCGCCTCAAACGGTGGATCAATCAGGATTAGCCCCCGACGCTCGGGCGGCGGCAGATACGCCGGCAGCGCATCAAACCCGTCCCGCTCCTCGATCTTCACCCGCCTGTCCCGCCCCATCGCCTCACGGAGAAGCACAGCACTTTCAGGATGCAGCTCACACAGACGAATAGCATCGCCCTTCCGCATCATCTCCGCCGCGATCACCGGTGAGCCGGGATAGTGCTTGAGGCCGTCCGTATTCAGCCTACGGATCACCTCCAACCAGGGCGCCAACGCTGCTCTAACCTCTGGGGAAGCGCCACTCTCGGCATCCCAGATACGACCGACACCGTCCTTCCACTCGGGACTACGTTCGGCCTCACTGCCCTCGAAATCGTACATGCCGATACCGGCGTGGGTGTCGATGTAGCGGTAGGGCGCTTCCTTCGCGTTGAGGCGATCGAAGCACAGCGCGAGCGCAACGTGCTTCACGACGTCTGCAAAGTTGCCGGCATGGAAAGCGTGACGATAGTTCAAGACGTAATTCCTGTTTCGCTGCGAACGGTCGCAAGCGGGATAACGCAGTTATCATCCACCTGTCGTACTCGAAACTTGCGTAACCGGACCTACACCCTACCTGCTTCTCAGTCAGTCCCTGAGGAGGATTTCTTGCCGCTTTTCCTGTGCCCGAACGACGACTCGCAGATGCAGAAGATCTCGCGCAACGGCGTGGAACTGGATATCTGCCCGACCTGCAAGGGCATATGGCTGGACCGCGGCGAACTCGACAAACTCCTCGTTCAGGAGCGCGAGGAATCCGAAAAGTCGGTGCAGGCGCATCGCCGCTTCCAGGACGAGGTGAAGAGCTTCGAACGCAACCCGGATGAGTGGAAGCGCAGCCACAAATACGACGATGACAAGAAGCGCTATCGCTATGACGGCGACGATGATGACGACCGCCACGAACACCGCGACGGCCGCCGCAAACGGCGCGGCGGGTTCGATTTGTTCGACATCTTCGACTAATCGCCGAAGCCGGGGTCCACGTAATCAGGCTTTTGCGGCAGACGCCCAACGACCTCATTGGCGCCTTGAACGCCGCCCGCGCCTGAGGCCATCGGCGATGTCAGCCCGAAGCTGCGGGCGCCGTTATTGAGAACACCGCCGGGCGCCACACCGCTGTTCGGCCCGCAGCCAGTTCTCTGCTCGCACGTCGCCATGAACTCGGCGTGATAGGTACGCAGGTCATCCTCGGACCGCGGGATGACCGATGCCGACGACCCGATCGAGGCAGACCAGTTCTTCGCACAATCCTTCGGCTTCGTGCCAATCAGCGCCGTACACGGATCGCGCGCAACAAGACCTGCGAGACCGCCCGTCGGTCCCTGCTGCACGAAGGGCGAGGATGGCAGATAGACGGTATCGCTATCCGGCGTGGCCGTAGCTTCCGGCGTCGCTGGCTTGTCCCCCTTACGGGCCGGCGCTGCGATCGCAGGAGCAGTATCGCCCGAGGGCTCGGCTCGCGGACGCGGCGCTGGCCTTGGCGCGGGGGGGCGCATGTCAGCGGGCGCCGGCAGGGAATCCAAGATCAGCGCAACCTCAAGCGGCGGCGCTTCTGCCCGCGTAATTTCGGGTTTTACCGAAGCTGCCATCACGGCGGCGACTGCAATGCCGACCACACCGTGTGCTGCAATAGATCCAGCGACCGGCGCATGGCTGCGCCAGTCGAACTGCCCCACCCGGCTGCGTATGAGGTTCCACAGCTCCATCGCGCGGGACTATGCGCGCGCGATGGCTGGCTGTGAAATCATGAAATGTGGATCGGCTTAGACGATTTCTTTGTGGGAAGTCACAATCTTGCCCACAAGACCGTACTCCAGAGCTTCTTGCGCGCTCATCCAGTGGTCGCGATCCGTGTCCTTCTTGATGCGCTCGACCGGCTGGCCGGTGGCATCAGCGAAGATCTGGTTCAGGCGCTCGCGCATCTTGATGATCTCGCGGGCCTGGATCTCCACGTCGGAAGCCTGACCGCCAACGCCGCCACGGGGTTCATGCAGCAGGAAGCGGGTGTTCGGCAGGCAGTAACGGTTGGCCTTTTCGCCGGCCGCATAGATCAGCGCGCCAGCGGAGGCGCACCAGCCGGTGCCGAGAATTTTCACGGGCGCACGGACGAACTTGATCATGTCATGGATCATATCGCCGCTTTCGACGTGACCGCCCGGCGAGGACAGAACCAGCAGGATCGGCTTGTCGTTGACGGCGGAATAGGCCAGCAGCTGCGTGCAGACCGCGCGGGCTTGCTTGTCGTTGATCTCGCCGGTCAGAAGGATCGTGCGGGCCTCGAAGAGCGCCTTCTCCATCATGGACGATGGGGATTCTTCCTTTTTTGCGGAATCATCGCCGTCTTCGTCATCGTCGAACCGAATCGTCATGAGAACTCCAAGAGGTCGTAGAACCGCATAGGTGGCGTCTGCGGCGCAGCGGGTCAATGGCTGGGCGGAAACCGGTTGAAAATCGACTTTTCCACAGCCCAAAACCCGCTGATCCGGGGCGGCTGGTTAATGCCCGGCGAACCACACCAGATAGGATACATCGACTTCCTGGGCGATCAGCTTGGCGTCGCCCTGCAGTTCCGGCAGGCAGACCAGAAAGGCCGATCCGGCAACCTTGGCTCCGGCTTTCCGGAGCAGTTTTACGGCTGCGAGGGCAGTTCCGCCCGTAGCGATCAGATCGTCAACCAGCAGGACGCGGTCGCCCGGCTGGATGGCGTCGGTGTGGATTTCCATGGAGTCCACGCCGTATTCGAGCTCGTAGCTCTCCGTGATCACGTTGTGGGGCAGCTTGCCCTTCTTGCGAAGCGGCACGAAGCCGGCCGAAAGCTGATGAGCCACGGCCCCGCCAAGGATGAAGCCACGCGCTTCGATGCCCGCCACCTTGTCGATCTTCTGTCCCGCCCATGGCTGGACCAGCTCGTCGACCGCCTGACGGAACGCGCGCGGATTGCCCATCAACGTTGTCACGTCCCGGAACATGATCCCCGGCTTGGGGAAGTCCGGAATCGTGCGGATGGTGTCTTTCAGTTCCATGGTCGTCCTTGCTCGTTGTTGGCCAGCTTTGCCGCGCGTGTGTGACTAGGCAATGTCGGAACGGGGAAGCTGTCGCTTTTCCTGTTCCGCTGCTGCAATCCACGCCGCCATGTGAGGCTCGCCTGCCATGCGATCGATATAGCCCTGAGCGCCACTCGATCGCGGAATCGCATAGGTGACAAAGCGGGTGACGACCGGTGCATACATCGCATCGGCCACCGAATAGTCGCCGAACAGGTAGGGTCCGCCCGAGCGCTTGAGCCACGTGTTCCAGAGTTCGTCGACGCGCTGCGCATCGTCGCGACCCGCTTGCGTCATGCGCGAAGCGTCCGTGCGGCGGCGGATGTTCATCGGGCAGTCGTTGCGCAGGTTCGGGAAACCCGAATGCATGATCGCTGCAGCAGAACGCGCCAGCGCGCGATCGTTCGCGCCCTTCGGCCACAGCGCCGGGTTCTGTTCGGCTGCCCATTCGCAGATGGCGAGACTTTCAGCGACAACCGTGTCGCCGAGATCAAGCGCAGGCACGCGGGCGTTGGGCGAGATGGCGCTGAACACCGGCTTGCCGCCGCCCATCTCGGGCAGCTCGTGCAGCACTTCCTCGAAGTCGATCTTGCCTACGCGCAGCGCCAGCCACGGACGCATCGACCACGAGGAATAGTTCTTGTCGCCAATATGAAGTTGCGGCCTGGACATGATCTCTCCCCTAGATGTGCTGGCGAAGGCCGAACGCCACAAGCAGCGCCAACGCGATGAACACGATACCGACGCCGCGCTCGAACCATTTGCGGATATGCGGCTTGGCGAGAAAGCGCGACATCGCTCCGCCGATGTGCGTGTACATCCACTGGATAGCCATATCGATGATGGTGCCAATCACGCCGATCACCAGCGTCTGACTGAGCACGTTCTGCTTCGCGTCGATGAACTGCGGCAGCAGCGTGATGAACCAGATGATCGTTTTGGGGTTGCCCAGACCGAGCATCAACCCGTCGAAGAAGGCGCCCCGGTGCACGGCGATGATGGGCGCTGGCTGATCGGCGTCGACAGGTTTGTGCGCCTTGAAAGAGCGGATCAACGCCAGCACGCCGATGAGCGCGAGATAGCCCGCGCCCAGCCATTTCAGGATGAAGAAGGCGAGCGGCGAAGTTGCGATAAGGCCGGCTAGGCCCAGCGCGGTGAGTGCGAAGTAGAAGACGTTGGCAACCTGGATGCCAAAGCCCGCCATCAGCCCGGCGCGGTGACCGCGCAGGGCCGCTTGCGACATGATGAACATGACGTTGGGGCCGGGGGCGAGGCTGACCAGCGTGGTCATCCCGATAAACAACAGGAGGTTGTCGGGCATTAAACTCTCTTCCCCACCACGCGCGGGATGTGGGAGTACCCCTCCGTTTCCGTCAAGTCCTCAACACCCGGCCAGCCACCGCATCCAGCTGCTTTACCCTTGCCGGATCACGGTATTGGGGTGCGGTGATGATTGCGTGGTCGAGACAGGTATCGATGCCATCCGGGTCTGGCGCACGGGGCGTAGCGGAAAGCCGCTGGGCGATGCGGCCAACCAGCGCCGAGGCGCGCTCGGCGTTTCCGTGCAGGACCTTGAGCACGTCTGTCACCGATACGGCGGCGACTTCCTCGTGCCAGCAATCGTAATCCGTCACCATGGCGACAGTGGCGTAGGGAAGCTCGGCTTCGCGGGCGAGCTTGGCTTCTGGCATGTTGGTCATGCCGATCACAGCACAGTCCCACGAGCGATAGAGCTTGGATTCCGCGAGCGAGGAAAACTGCGGACCTTCCATTGCCAGATAGGTTCCGCCGCGATGGGTTTTGATCCCCAGCGCTGCAGATTCCTCAGCCGCAAAACCGGCGATGCGCGACGATACCGGATGCGCCATCGAAACGTGCGCCACGACGCCTTCGCCGAAGAAGCTTTTCTCGCGCGCGAAAGTGCGGTCGATGAACTGATCGACGATGACGAAGTCGCCGGGCGCATGCTCTTCCTTCAGCGAGCCACAAGCGGAGAGCGACAGTAGGTCGGTACACCCTGCCCGCTTCATGACATCGATGTTGGCGCGATAGTTCAGCTGTGTGGGACCAAGCTTGTGGCCGCGCCCGTGGCGGGGGAGGAAAACAAGGTCGATGCCATGCAGCGTGCCGCGATAAACCTGATCGGATGGCTGCCCCCAGGGAGACGCGATCGCCTCCCAGCGGCCGCCCTCGATGCCGGGGATCTGGTAGAGGCCGGAGCCCCCGATGATGCCGAGTGTCCACTTGCTCATGGCGCTAACGTAGACCGTTGCCCGCTGATGGGAAATCCGGGAAAGCCTAGAACCTCTTGCGCATAAAAGTCGGTGCGGGCGTCAGCGGATTCACGGTGTGAAGCGTCACATCGTCGGCGAGATGGTAGCCAAGCGATTGCCAGAACGCGATCAGGCGCGGCTGGTCGTGACGAACACCGATCTGCACGCCGGCAAAACCACGTTGCCGGGCTGCGGCCTCGAGAGCGCCGACGAGTGCGGGACCAAGCCCCCGCTTGCGGTGTGACTTCAGGATGCCCACGCGCTTTATCTCGACCCAGTCGTTCGGATCGCCCGCTGGCCCGGGAACGGGATAGTAGCGACCCGCCCCGACAGCTGCGTCGCCTTCAAGAATGATCGCCGCGCCGCCGCGTTTGAGCTGCTGTCCTATGCTGTTTGCTGTCTCACGGTAGGCGCTGGAATCTTCCGCGACAGTGCCGGTCCAGCAGCGCAGCATCACGTCCAGGAGCAGCGCGGCGTCGTCCTGGCGAGCGGTGCGGGTATGGAAGCCAACTGGAAGCTCAACAGCCACGTTCGACGCCCGCGATAACGATCCGGGACCCACGCAAACCGACAGCCCGACGGTTGAGCAGGTCCCGGTATACGCCTCGCGGCGTATTGCAAAAGGCTCCGCACGCCAGAATGCGCAGGTCACGAAGCCTGATTGAGGGAATTTGTCAGGGGCAGAAAAGCAAATCCCGCCGCGATGGTCTCGCGGCGGGATTGCGTGGCTTCAGAAGCCTCAGTGTTCGACGTTCCGCCAGATCGCCTTGTACGACAGGAAGACGAGGACCGAGAGCAGGAGCAGGAACGGGATAACCGCCGCGCCCATCTGCTTGCGAGCCACCGCTTTCGGATCGCCAGCCCAGGCGAGGAAGACGGCGACGTCATGCGCCATCTGCTCTTTCGTGGTCGGCGTGCCGTCGTCGAAGGTGACGTTGGCGTTCTCAAGCGGCCAGGCCATCGCCAGGAAGCCGCCCGGCGGCTTGAGGCGCGGATCACCCGACCAGCTGGCGGCGGTGTCGCCGCCGAAGTAGGCATTGTAGTGCTGACCGGCAGCAACCGTGAGGCCAGCCGGCGGGGCGTCGTAGCCTTCCATCAGCGAGTACACGTAGGCAGCGCCGCCGTGACGGGCCTTGGTGATGACCGAAAGATCCGGCGGCAGGGCGCCGCCGTTCAGAACGCGCGCCGCGATGTCGTTGGCGTACGGTCCGAGGATACGGTCAGACGTCTTGGCAGGCATCTTCACCGGATCACCCGAGTCCGGATCAACCGACGGGATCTGGTTCACGAAGGTCGCAGCGATCTGCTTCACGACCGGGTTGTCGTTCGGGTTCGGATGGCGGGCGTCGTAGAACGGACCACCCTGCTCGCCGAGGTTGCGGAACGACAGCAGCTTCATGCCGTGGCAGGCCGAGCAGACTTCCTGATAGACCTTGAAGCCGCGCTGCAGCTGGTTCTGGTCGAACGAGCCAAAATAGTCCTCGTGCGGCCAGCCGCCTTTCGGCTCCTTCAGGTGGTGCTCGCCACCCGATGCGTGACCGGCAGCTTCTTCATGGCCGCCAGCAGCCGGAGCGCCATGCTCCTGAGCCAGTACCGGAACTGCGATGGCGCTGACCGCAAGAGCGGCAAGACCAGCGAGAGCGAGTTTCGCGAGACGCATATCTCTCTCCCTACTCTGCAGCCACAGCGGCGGCAGGCGCCGGCACGTGCTTCTTGCGGACGCTGTCCGCGATGGACGCCGGCCGGGGCTTCGGTTTTTCGATCACGCCGAGGAGCGGCAGGAACAACAGGAAGTACAGGAAGTAGACGGCGCCCAGGATCTGGGAGAGCCAGAGCCACTTGAAGCCGACCGAGTTGACTTCGAGTGATGCGCCAGCAGTCGGCGGCAGGCTCGTCATCTTGGCGCGGGCAGCGTTGTAGTCGTCGAAGACTTCACGTTGCGGGTGACCGTTGGTGTCGTTGAAGGTCAGCGCGAGCGTGTCAGCTTGCGTTTTGAAGACCAGCTTGTCCGGGTCGTTTGCGCCGCAGAAGCCGAGGCCGACGCAGGCAAACACGAAGACCACGAACACCGAGCGAGCAACCGGACGATAGCGCATCGAGCGGACCTTCGAGGTATCGAGCCACGGCAGCACGAAGAGGATGCCGATGGCGCCGAACATCGCGATCACGCCGAGCAGTTTCGCCGGGATCGGGCCGATGTCGAAGGTGATGGCGCGCAGGATCGCGTAGAACGGCAGCAGGTACCATTCCGGAACGATGTGCGCCGGGGTCTGCAGCGGGTTCGCTTCGATCGAGTTGTCAGCGTGGCCGAGCGCGTTCGGGAAGAAGAACACGAAGGCTGCGAACATGATGAGGAAGAGGATGATCGCGAAGCCGTCCTTCACCGTGTAGTACGGGTGGAACGGAACCGTGTCTTTCTTCACGTCCTTCACCGAAACGCCGGTCGGGTTGTTGTTGCCCGGAACGTGCAGCGCCCAGATGTGCAGGACCACGACGCCGGCGATGACGAACGGCATCAGGTAGTGCAGCGAGAAGAAGCGGTTCAGCGTCGGGTCGCCGATGGCAGGACCGCCCATCAGGTAGGTTTTGACGGTGTCGCCGACCAGCGGGATCGTGCCGATGAGGTTCGTGATAACGGCCGAACCGTGGAACGACATCTGACCCCAGGGCAGAACGTAACCCATGAAGGCGGTGGCCATCATCAGGAGGTAGATCACAACGCCGAGTATCCAGATGACCTCACGCGGAGCTTTGTACGAGCCGTAGTACATGCCGCGGAACATGTGGATGTAGACGGCGAGGAAGAACATCGAAGCGCCGTTGGCGTGGATGTTCCGGATCAGCCAGCCGAAGTCGACGTCGCGCATGATGCGCTCGACCGAGGCGAACGCCATCTGCGTGTTCGCCACATAGTGCATGGCGAGCACGATGCCGGTCACGATCTGGATCATGAGGCATACGGCGAGGATGCCGCCGAACGTCCACCAGTAGTTGAGGTTCTTCGGCGTCGGGAAATCCATAAGGTCCGCGCCGAAACGGATGATGGGCAAACGCTCATCCATCCATTTGGTGAAACCGGATTTCGGTTCGTAGGTCGATGGTCCGCTCATGAGCCCCTTCCCCTACTACAGCGAGATCTTGATCATGGTAGCGGACGAGTACGCATACCGCGGGATCGCCAGATTCTTCGGCGCCGGACCTTTGCGGATCCGTCCCGAGGTATCGTAGTGCGAGCCGTGGCAGGGGCAGTACCAGCCGCCGAATTCACCAACCGAACCCTGCGCAGGACCGACGGGCACGCAACCGAGGTGCGTGCAGGTGCCGGAGGTCACGAGGATGGCCGGGTTGAGATTGCCGTCAGCGCCTTTGACCAGGCGGCTGTCATCCGTGGCCGGATCACGCAGCTGGGCAGTGTCGCCGGCCTTGGCCGAGGCGATCTCCGCAGGCGTGCGGTGACGGATGAAGAAGGGTTGGCCGCCGATCAGCACGCGAATCTCGCTGCCGAGCGGGACTTTGGAGACATCGACGTCGGCGCTGGAGAGCGCGCGTGTGTCACCGGCCGGGGCGAGCTGTTGCACGAACGGCCAAGCGACCGCTGCAACGCCGCCGGCGGTCACAGTCGCCGCTGCGATATGGATGAAATCCCGCCGCGTTTCCCCGGCGTGTGCGCCATTAGCTGGCGCCGTCTTAGAACCGTGTTCCGACACACGAGTCTCCAATGCTATCCGGAGCTTTGGACGCCTTATTACCGCCACACAGGGAAGCCCCTACGTGGCGAGGTGTCGCAAGAAAGCCCCCTGCGTAGCGGAACCGTCTAAAGTGCGACTCGCCCTCTTTCAACCAGACATCCCTCAGAATCTTGGGGCGAATCTTCGTTTAGCCGCGTGCCTTGGCGTCGCAGTCGACATAATCGAGCCCTGCGGCTTCCCGCTAACCGACAAGGCGCTGCGCCGGACAGCGATGGACTATGGGGAAAACGTCGAAATCGTACGTCATGACGGCTGGTCGGCGTTCCAACAGTCGCGGCGGGGTCGACTCGTCCTGTTCACCACGAAGGGTGCTGCGACACTTCAGTCATTCGCGTTCCAGCCGGACGATATCCTGCTTTTTGGTCGCGAATCTGCCGGCGTACCGGACGATGTCCACGAGTCGGCTGACGCCCGGGTCAGGATCACATTGCGACCGAATGCCCGTTCCCTGAACGTGGCGATGTCGGCCGGGATCGCCATGTGGGAAGGCCTTCGCCAGACCGGACAGCTGCCGCCCGGCTAGAATCGGGAGCTATGCGCCACCCGCGAGATAGCCTGTAGCCCCGCAAGTCGCGATGACTTCGCGAACACCTGCCGCAAACTGGGCTTTCTGCGAGGGCGAGAGTTCCTGCATCAGCTTTTCGGTCTCGCCGTCTTCGCCCTGGGCGCCCAGCACGATGATGTCGAAGAGGTCCTTGTCGAGCTTTTCGTCCGTAGTTTTTGCGAAACACTCGCAAACTTCAACGGTTTCGCCCTCGGCGATGCACTGCTCGGCAATCACCTTCTTGCCAACATCGTTCTGGCTGCAGGCAGCCAGGCCAAGCGCGACGAGTGCTAAAAGTGGGAGGCGCGCCATGTGCGTGCTTCGACCTGTCCCCGGAGTTTGACGCCGCGCTTCTAGCCCCGGGCGTCTGCAGGCTCAACAAATGTCGTCAGGCCGGAGCGTCGCACTCAAGCTGTTTCTCGGCGACCAGGCTGGGGTGTTCGAAACGCTCATTATAGGGAAGCGCCAGCATGATGGCGTCGGCTTCGTCTTCCCTGCCCTGCGCCTGAAGGATCAGGGCTTCCTGAACCTTGGGGTTGATGTCTCCGGCGGTCAGCAACTCGTCGACCTTCGTCGCCTGGCATTCGCAATGCGCCTGCTCGCCGCCAGCATCGACGCAGAGCTTGGCGTATTCGGCATGCTGTGCGCTGGCCGGCGGCTTGGCTTCGCCACAGGCCGTTACCGCCAGAACCATTGCCGCAAGAGCCAGAACCCGAGTCATCGCCTTACCCTGTTTGCCCGAGCCGAAAGATGTGGCTTGCAGGTGAAGTGGCAAGACTATCCAGCTTTTCAGGCCCGCGGAACCTGAATTGTCTGCAACTAACAGCGCTATGCGATTTTGCGCCCGCTTGCCGCGCCCTGCCCTCACCGGCTAGCTACCGCCATGGCCCAGACCCCTGCACATGACGACGCCTCGCAGCTCGAAGAGCGCAAAGCCCGCGCCTATGCGTGGTTCCAGACCCTTCAGGCCGATATCATTGGGCGCTTCGAAGCGCTGGAGGATCTGGCCTCCCCACCTCTCTACAAGGGCGCAGCTGGACGGTTCGAGAAAACGCCGTGGAAGCGCGGCGATGGAACCGAGGATCTCGGCGGCGGCACGATGGCCGTCATGCGCGGCCGGCTGTTCGAGAAGGTGGGCGTGCATGTGTCGTGCGTCTATGGCGCATTTGCACCAGAGTTCGCCAAGACCATTCCGGGGGCCGACAAGTCTGGCGGCAAGTTCTGGGCGGCGGGCATTTCGCTGATCGCGCACATGCACTCGCCGCGCGTGCCGGCGGTGCACATGAATACGCGGATGCTGGTAACGTCGGATGCTTGGTTCGGCGGCGGAGCGGACCTGACGCCCCTGCTCGCTTACCAGCGCGAACAGGACTTTCCTGATGCGGTGCAGTTCCACGATGCGATGAGGGCTTCGTGCGAGGGCCATCCGGGCGCGGACTACGCAGCATTCAAAAAGCACTGCGAGGAATACTTCTATCTTCCGCATCGCGATGAGCCGCGCGGGATCGGCGGTATCTTCTATGACCGCCACGCAACTGGCGACTGGGAAGCGGACTTTGCGCTGACGCAGAGCGTGGGCAGGCATTTCGCGGACGTCTATCCCGAGATCGTGCGCAAACGGATGGTCGAGAGCTGGACGCCGGCCGAACGCGAGGAGCAGCTCATTCGCCGTGGCCGCTATGTCGAGTTCAACCTGCTCTATGATCGCGGCACGACATTCGGCCTGAAGACGGGCGGGAATGTTGCAAGCATCCTGTCGTCGATGCCGCCCGTGGTGAAGTGGCCCTAACAGCCGTCTAGTGGACCAGGCCAGCCGAACCGCAGTTGGCGTCCACGACCTTCACATCGGCCTCGGCGATGTGGAGACCCAGGGCTTCGAGCAGCGAGTCGACGGGCGCGAACAGCAGCTTCTGAGCAATGCTGAGCGAACCGAGTTGCAGGCCCAGCCCTGAGCGGACCGGCTTGTAGGTCTTCGCTTTGATATCTTCCTTGGTGAAGGTGAGCTTCTTCTCTTCGCCACTTCCAAGCTTCACGCCGATGCGTGGGAGGATTGCCGTCTTCACGCCGACGCTGGCGGCTTCGGTGACGGCCTTCAGCACGACTTCCGCCGAGCCATCGGCCTTGCACTTGATATCGTCGATCCGAACTTCTGCGTTGGCGAGCGTGACGTCGACCTTGAGAAGGCCGAGGGCTCCGACATTGAGCGCGAGCTGCGAGGTCGAGACCTTCGCACCCTTGTCCGCCCTGCCCTTGTAATCCAGCACTTTTGGCTTCTCGCCGAGATCGAGCGAGACGTCTGCAATCGAGCTGTCGCCGAGGACAGCGCCGAGATCGATGGCGATCTGATGATCGCGGTCTGCCAGCGAAACTGCACCGCCGAGGATTTCGCCGACGCTGATCGGGAAGGCTTCGCCGGAGAGGAGCGAGTTGACCGGAAGGTTGGTGATCGAACCAAGATCGAGAACCTTGTTGAGGATCACCTTGTCAGTGCCCGAAGCTGGGCTGGCTTTCTTGAGCAGCGCCTGCACCGTACCTGAAGGTGTCGTGGCGACCAGGGCGTCGACGATATGACCGACGTGAACCGGCGCAGAGACAACGTCTGCGAAGGTGAGCGCCTTGATGTCTGCCCTGATGTTGAGCGCCTGCAGGAACTGGGCGACGTCGATGTCAACGCCCGCGAGGGCCTCGTAGTCCATCACTGTCAGCTTGCCCTTGTAGCCCAGTGTTGCATCGAGCAGCGCCGCGCTGAGGCCGCCTTCGACGCGGACGAGGCGCGAGCCCATGACGATGGACGCCGTGGTGCGCCGCGCGCCGCGTGCTGCGGCAGATATCTTGGGATTGGACGCCATCATGCCGCCGAGCATGACCTTCTCGCCGGCGACTTCCGCACTGACGTGGACGGCGTTGTAGGGCGTTGCGTTCGGCGTAAAGCGACTGGCTTCATTGATCATCGCGTTGGCAGAATAGCGGCCCTGCGTAACGACCACATTGGCGACCGGCTGCTTGAGCTGTTTCTCGAGCAGGGTCTTGGCATTGGCGATCGTGATGACGCCTGACTCCATCATCATGAGCGTCGTCATGTCGACCGCGTTCTGTAGCTTGCGTTTGGTCAGGTAGAACGACACCTGGTTCATCACGATCGCGGTCAGAATGGCGAAGACCATGGCGCTGAAGGCGAAGACGGTGACGACCGAACCTTTTCGGTCCTTGCTGAATGATCTCACGATGTCACCCCGTTTCCGTCTGTGACGATGAGGCTGTAGATGAGCGGCGACTCCGGCAGCGGCAGGAGCTTGTCGAACGTGTAGGCGGGATGGGTCGACATGTCGTAGCGCAGCGTGACGCGGCTGACCTCCGTGCCGGAGCTGGCGTCGAAGGCGAAAGTGACCTTGGAGGCGTCAAGCATCGGGTAATCGGCAGCGATGGCGTTGAGCTTGGTCTGGGCCAGCAGCTTGCGTTCGCCGTCGGTAAGCCCGCCGATCGTGGCGCGGGCGATTTCGGCGACCATCTGCTGGAGGCTGAGCGACGTGGCGAAAATCGATCCGTAGGCCAGGATTGAGGCGATCAGCAGTATCAGGAACGGCGCGATCAGAGCGAACTCGACAGCCGATGTCGCGCGGTTGTTCTTGGCTAGGCGTTGCAGCATGGACCAACCCTGTCGTTTGCTGACGGCCCATTCTCCCGGAGGCCCGACTAAGGTGTAAGCTACTAGCACAGTCTAGCTTAATGGCCGGTGAAACTACGCCTGCGAATTGGGGGGACCGGGGTTCAACCCCCTCGTCTGGGGGTTTTTTGGCTCTAACTTGAGTTACCTGGCCTCCGGCAGCGAGGCCGCGAGGAGTGTCATGACCCAGCCTGTCCCGGCTTCCCCGGCGGACCAGCAGCCAGAGAAGCGGCCGGTCGAGGCCACGATCCTGGCCTTCGTCGCCATCTTCGTCGGGACCGCACTTGTCTCCGCCTTGGGCGCCCTGGCGTCAGCCGGGGATAGCGATCCCTGGTATGCCGCCCTGAACAAGGCGCCGGGCACGCCGCCCGGCTTCGTCTTCGGCATCGTCTGGCCTGCCCTCTACATCCTGGTGGCGATCGGCGCCTGCATGGTCTGGCGCGCGGGCGGAACGTGGAAGCGGGCGGACAGCGCGCTGGGGCTCTACTTCCTGCAACTCGTGGCCAATCTTGGCTGGAGCTATCTGTTCTTCAAATACCACCTCGCCTCGGCGGCGCTGATCGACATTGTGGCGCTGTGGGTGCTCGTCTTCGTGATGATCCGCGAGTTCAGGAAGCATTCGAAGCTGGCTGCGATGATGCAGTATCCGTATCTGGCGTGGCTGACGTTTGCTGCGTATCTCAATACGTGGGTGGTGGTGGCGAACTAGGCGCTGCGCGCCGGGCAATCGGAAATGGGCAGTCGAGTGCTCATTTCAAACATCGTTGGCGCAGTGAGCGCCGTGTAGGGTGCATCTTGATGCACCGGGGGTCGATCGCGGTGCATCAAGATGCACCCTACGTCCCGTCGTGACGCGATTGTTCGTTCGCACGGACCGATGTCCTGCGGAATGCTTGGTGTCGTCTCTCCCCCTCAAGAGGGAGCGGGGCGCATGCAGACACGCCGTGGGTCGTCCATTGCCTGCCTCGCAGCAGGCGGATGCGCGTTTGCACGCGCCCCTGATCGGGTCCGTTTGTCCCGGCCGGAGATCGCGGAGTTCTCGAACACACCAAGC
>Ga0116156_10002373_pt1 | contig 17174 bp, 6 predicted proteins | sample AD_UKC045_MetaG_FD_89891 | JGI IMG/M metagenome (GOLD analysis project Ga0116156, IMG submission 89891) | Active sludge microbial communities of municipal wastewater-treating anaerobic digesters from USA - AD_UKC045_MetaG | ecosystem: Engineered > Bioreactor > Anaerobic > Digestate | place: USA... | reverse complement strand
TAAAGGAGGGGCAAAGGAGGCTATGCGGAAAGCGTGAAAAAAAATAGCTTGACCGATCTGCCGCTTACCACAAACTCGCTTTTCAAGTTATCAAAATTTTCATGGAGGCTACAATGAAAACAAGGTACCTGCTTGGCATCAGCTTGTTTTTTGTGTTGTTCACGGTGTCGCTTCTGGCGGTGGATCTGTCCGCCCCTGTGCCCATGGACCCCGATCTGCGTTATGGAAAACTGGAAAACGGCTTCACCTATTACATCAAGGCCAACCGCATGCCTGAAAAGCGGGCTGAACTGAGGCTGTATGTAAACAGCGGCAGCGTTCAGGAGGATGAAGATCAGAAAGGCCTGGCCCATTTTGGTGAGCATATGGCCTTCAACGGCACCAAAAACTTTCCCAAACAGCAGTTGCTGGAATATCTCAATTCCATCGGGATGGGATTTCAGGGAGGCTTGAACGGCGGCACCAGCTACGACTTTGTCACCTATCAGCTCCAGGTGCCCACGGACGACGCGGAGGCGATGGACAAGGGTTTTCTGATCATCAGCGATTGGGCCCACGCCATCAGTTTCGAACCGGAAGAGATCGACAAAGAGCGCGGTGTGATCATGGAAGAATACCGCGGCGGATTGAGTGCCTGGGAACGCTGCTACCGCAAGATCAACCAGACCATCTATCAGGGTTCCCGTTATGCCGACCGCATGCCCATCGGTGATCCCGAGATCATCCAACACGCTCCCTATGAAGCGCTTACCCGTTTTTACCACGACTGGTACCATCCCGCTAACCTGGCTATCGCCGCGGTGGGAGATTTTGATCCGGATGCCATCGAGGCGATCATCCGCAAATACTTTGGTCCCATACCGGCGCGTGAGAATCCCAGGCCCCTGGGAGTGTTTCCTCTGGCAGAAAATATCGAGCCCCTGGCTGTGGTGGCGGCCGATCCGGAAATGAACATGACCATGCTCACCCTCAAGTGGAAACATCCCGTCTGTAGCTATACAAACCAGGGTGAATATCTGGAAGCTATCAAGATCAATATCTTCAGCCAGATGCTGAGCGACCGCTTTGAAGAGCGCTCCAACGGAGAGTTTTCACCCTTTTCATATGGCTATGCCTACAAGAGCAACATGGGCAATTCCTTCTCAGAGTTTGACCTGGTGTTTATGCCGCCTCCGGACAGCGCTCTGGCCGCGCTCAACTATGGCCTGGACGAGCTCAAACGCGTTAAAAAGCATGGCTTTACCGCCACTGAACTGGACCGGGCCAAGCGGGCTATCCTGCGCTCGATGGAAAACAGCGTGGCCGAGGCAGATAAACAGGAATCGCAATGGAAAGTATGGGAATACTTTAGCCACTTTCTGAGAAAAGAGCCAGCCTCCAGTCCCGCTCAGGGCCTGGAACTGATCAGGTCGCTGATGGACCTCGTTACCCTCGAGGAGGTCAACGCCATCCATGACAAACTGGTAACCCAGAAAAACATGATCGTATCCCTGATGACCAGCGAACGCGAGGGCATTGCCACCGTCACGGAAGAACAGATTCTGGCTACTATCTCTCAAAACCGCTCTTCAGAACTAATCGAATACGCGGACGTCTTTCGGGACGAACCTCTACTCACTGCCACCCCCCAGGGCGGTAAAGTGGTATCCGAAGAGCTCTTTGCCAAAACGGGTGTCACCTGCTGGACCCTCTCCAACGGCGCCAAAGTCTATGTCAAACCCACCGATTATAAAAACGACGAGCTCCAGCTGCGGGCCTTCAGCCATGGAGGATTGGCCCTGTGCGCCGACGAAGATTATATCCATGCCGATCTGGCTGCCAGCCTGGCCCAGGATTGTGGAGTGGGCAACTTCAGCAAGACCGAGCTCAATAAAAAGCTGGCCGATCAGATCGTGTGGATCAATCCCTGGATCGGACGCACCCAGGAAGGCTTCAGCGGGGAATGCTCACCCCAGGACCTGGAGACCATGTTCCAGCTCATCTACCTCTATTCCACCGCGCCCAATTTCACCGACCAGAGCTACCGCAGCTGGTTTAACAAACAAAGCACTTCCATTCGCGACCGCGCCCTGGACCCGGAAGAATGCCTGCAGGACAGCCTGTCTTACCTGGTGAGAGATCGTCATCCCCGCTCCAAACCCACCTATATGGAAGATATTGAGGCCTTTGATCCCCAGATCGGAGCTCGCTTCTTTCGCGAGCGCTTTGCCAATCTGGGAGACTTCCAATGGGTATTTGTGGGCAACTTTGACGCGGACCTGCTCAAACGCTATTGCGAGCTGTATCTGGGCAACAGCGTTCCCAATGCCCAGCCGGAAAACGTGCGCGACGACGGTATCCGCTACCGCCAGGGCAAACATAACTTTGAGCTGCGCAAAGGCATAGCCGATAGGGCCGTGGTGAGAGTGGTAGGCAACGGTTACCTCAACGCCACTCCGGAAGCCAGGACCCAGCTCTCCCTGGCCAGCATGCTGGTCAATGAAAAGCTGCGTGAAAACATCCGCGAAAACCGCAGCGGCGTCTATTATGTCTATTGCTATGGAAATATCTCCATGGACCCCGTTCCCGAGACCGTGACCTATCTGAGCCTGGGCTGTTCCACAGACCGCGTGGACGAGCTTTTGGCGGCCTCCTATGCCACTCTGGACAGCCTCAAAGCCGGGACCTTCGACGATAAATACATCAACACCGTTCGCCAGTCCAGCCTCAAACGTCTGGAAAGCAACCTCCAGCGCAATGCCTGGTGGGCCAGCAACCTCAGCACCCAATTGGCGTACAAGCGATCGGTGGAATCCGTCCTGGATGAGATGGAGATTATCAACAGCTTTGATCGCGACTACCTGATCGACGGCATCCGCAAATATCTGAATTTTGACGAAAACTGCCAGCGCTTTGTGCTCTATCCGGAGGCTAAGGCAGAGCGGTAAGTTTATTCAACACAGAGAAAAGCAGAGGATTGCCAGAAAGGAGTGTTTATTAGTGGAGGGCAGACTTCCTCGTCTGCTAAAGCGTGATCAGTCCCTGTAACTGAGCACCACTCCAGGTAATAGCCAAAGAGGCGCTGCGCCACTCTGCCAACCGTCTCATTTTCTCATTTCTCACTGTTGAGAGAAAGTCTCGGCTTTTCTCTGTAAGAAACCTCCACTATTCTCCGTGTTTAACTGCTTAAGCGTCAAACGTGAACATCTCACTCCGTATCGAAAGCCACCACTTTGAAGAATCGTTTATCTGTGGTGGAGTTGATCAGCATCTGCGGTGAGGCCGTGATGCCGATCAGGTTCTCCGGCAGGATGGGCACGCTTGGGTCTGTGGAGGCATAGACCTTGTAGAAGATCTGATTCTGTTCCGGATAGCTGTTCCCTTCCCAGATCCCTTCCGTAACTTCATCCCAGGCAAGCAGATATTGGTTGGGAGCGCTGGCCTGTAGAGTGAGCCGCTGCGCTGGAAGGGGAGGGATGTTATCCACCGTGTAGCCGCTCTGGGGGATGGATTGCCAATAACCCTGGGCATTGGAATAGATCACTTTGTAGTTGGACGCGTGGGTTCCCGTGGAGGAGGAATCCTGCAGGGTGGAAACCACCAGGCCATAATCCCCAAAGTTGAATGCCGGCACCTGGGAAAGATAGTACCAGGTGCGGTCCCCATCCCACCAACAGATATCCTGCTGCTTGCTGTTCAGCGCGGCGGGCAGTTCATCCAGGCTACCCAGCAGCACAGCGCCATTCCTCACTCCGTCCTCTCTCCAGACGGAGTAGAACGCTCCAGGCTGGTAGCTGACGTCCAGGTCGTTGCGCAGCCATTTCAGATCGAGCTGGTGGCCCTGATCGTTTGGCACATCCGCGGTCCTGCTGATTATCGGCTTCAGCTTGCGGGAATACATTCCCATATCCACTCTGCTGCCGTCTTCATCCACAGGATGGGCTGGATCGCCTGTGTCTATACAGGGTGAGGTGGTTTGCAGGGTCCAGTTATAGAACGTGGGGTTGGAAGTATCGTCTGAGGTGGGAGAAGGGGACACAAACAGGGGGTTGGAGCTGGTGCTGCTGGTGTAGTTTTCTCCTAGAGGAAGCGTCCCGTTGATGCCGTAATAACCGCCAGCTACACAGGAATAGCGGATAGTGAGGCCGGTATGGGTGTTTTGGATGGCACCACTGTTGTTACCCCAAAGGATGCTGCTGCGGACCGCTCCCCGGCCTTCGTTGATCAAGCCCCATCCGTAATTGTTCACCAGCAGACAATTGGTGATATATGCCGTATTGCCAGTACCCTGTACCCAGATTCCATGCGTCATATTGTTGGCGATCATTTGCCGGTAGAGGGTTCCGCTGCAGTCCTTGATGTGCAACGCCACACCATATCCAGACCAGGTGTGATTCTGGTATATGCTGTTGCCAGTGTAATTGCTCAGGTTGTAACTCTCGAGCTTGATCAATGAAGGTCCGATATCATTGTTGAAGAATATATTGTTCCTGATGATGGCACTGGCCAGATAGCAATAGAATATGGGGCCGATATCATTCTCGTTTTCCAGGAAAGTACACTCTTCCACGATGGCATTGGTTTCATACAAGAGCACAATGCCATAATCGGTATTCGAATCGCAGTTGGCGATTACACAGCCTTTGAAGCGCACTCTATTGGTGGAATAAATAGTCAAAGCCCTTTCGGTGCAACGCTCGATCATGGAGTATTTGACTATGGTGGAATCCTGCGTGGACCCCAGGTTCATCATGGATATCCCAGCCCAGGTGGCCCCGCTGCCCAGAGACGTGAAAGTAACGGGATAGCCATAATCGCCATTGGCCATCAGGCTGCCCTGCACCGATAAGGCTTTGCCCGTATCAAAAAGCAGGGTTGATCCTCCTGGAATGGTGAATGTATACCCGGGCGGGACGATCAAATTGCCGTCTATCAGGTAGGTCCCGGCCGCCCAGGTGCCGCTGCCCAGAGTGTCCTGATAGGAAAGCAGCACATTGTCTATATACCATCCGTCGATATTGTTGTTGTCCCCATTGAACCAGAAGGCGATGTAGGTGGTTTGGGACATGCCCAGCGTGTAGTCAATATCCAGATTTACCTGTTCCGCCGCGATATCGGAGGAAGTGGTGACGGACCACAGAGTGGTCCAGTTGCTCAGATCATGGGATATCTGCACCCCGATGGTGTAGGTTTGGCTGGTACCAAAGTCGTCCAGGCAGTGTCTGAAACTCAGGGTCATATCATGCACTTTGCGGGTATCGACAGGAGGAGAAATAAAGCGGGTTTGGCCCATCGCACCAGGATTCCAATACAGGCGCAGTTCGCTGGCTGTACCTCCCGCGTAGTTTGTGCCAAACACACTCCAGGCCGCGGCATTGGTGCCGGTCCTGGTCCACCCGCTTGGGATAACACCTGTAGTGGGAAAGGTCTCGTTGATGAGATCCACCGCCAGCAATGACGAACATATAATCAAAAAAACAAGGATAGATGCTGATTTCATGATATCCTCCTTCAGCATGAATCTATTATGCCTTCATTCCGGATACATGGCAAAAACTGTCAAGGATAAAATCACGCCGGTGAAGATGATGTATCCTGATGGCCATGAGAGATTTCCAGTAGCCTGATCTATCGGCGTTCACGGGTTTTTTATGCTCACAGCACATTGTAAGTCAATACATAGTCACTCTTGGAGCACTTGATCAGATTGGAGTATTCATCAAGCCCGGAAGGCCCGCTCATCCTGGGCGTCTACCCTGTCAGGGGCATATCCGTCCAAACAATTCTATTGACAATTTTACCGCCCCCAGAGACTTTGCTCCTCACGAATGCGTTCCGGAATAGCTCAGCGGTAGAGCGGGTGGCTGTTAACCACTAGGTCGGGGGTTCGAATCCCTCTTCCGGAGCCATTTTTGTATCCGGGTTTTTTGGCTGTCTGATCTCAGATCAAGGGGATTCCAGGGCTGGCAATGCCAGGCTGGAAGCGGAAAACCGCTCCCGTGCCCTTGTCTGCCGTCACTTTCTCTCCGTCGCAGAGGTGGACTATGCCACAGTTGTCTCGGGATTATTGGAAATACATCAGTTTCCGCCTTCATCTGATGCCCGCATAATAATACTTGTAGCACAAATCTCTCTGCGCCAGGCAGATCAGCGACGTATGCAAGCTGGACTCCCGTCTCCGAGCTTGTGCGAAAATGGCCAAATTGAAGCCCTGGAAGGGCGTCTAAATGTTATAGCCCCCCGTGAAGTATCGCGAAACGGGGGGATTAGGATATGCCAACCAGCCTGGACCCCTCGGGGGGGTGAAACACGCTATAACTATACGGGCCGGTCTGTTACCTTGTATTTCGCTCCCGGGGAGCTTATTGGAGCGCTCTGTATTGGTCCCCCCTTTCCGCTACGCTGCTCAGGGGGCTATGACATTGACTCACCCCTGCGGGGTTGATTTTCGCACAAGCTCTGAAGCCAGTGTTACCGCTATGTGCCGCGGTCTTAAATATCGAATGAAACCACCCCGCATCTCCCAAACAACTGCGAGATTTCTATTGACAGCCGGCTGGCAGATCATAGATGTGCAATTGTGGTTTTTTACTATAAAGGAGGAATGATGAAGAAGATCATCATGTGTTTAGTGATGTCGGTTTGCCTCGCGCTCGCGCTGTGGGGAGACTTCCAGGAAGATTTTATGAATGGCCTCTACCAGGTGGAAAGTCCGGAAGCGGGCATCAAGTATGTGCGGGATTGGTCAAAGCTGGCCCGTAACGTGGAAGAGCACCGGTTTGTCCAGGCTCCCTGGTTTCAGATGGACCCGATAGGCTGCCAGGCTTTTTATGACTCGCTGCTGGCCCTCGTTCCCAATGACGCGGGTTTCCAGTATCTGGCCATCCGGATGGCGGAACGCGATATCCAGATGCCCGGCGGCAGAAAGATCATCTCCACGTTTCCTGATTTCTATTGGGGCTATCGGTTGATTGCGGTCAATATGTCTGAGCTGATGAGAGCGGAAGAGGGCAAAAGCTATCTGGAAGGCGAGGACTTTCCCAGGGACAGGGCCCTGGTAGCGCAAGGGCTGCAGAAGTTTCCAGAGGATGGCTTCTTGAATCTGGCCAGCTTCAACTGCTCCGTCTATGACAAGGACTTTGTGAAAGCGGAAGAGACCTTGTTGGGCATCGATGATGAAGCGGCACTCAGAACTGGCTGGAAGGACATCCTGGATTTCATCAAAGCCAGCCGCAGGATAGAACTGCTGGAGCCGCTGCTCAGAAAGCTCCCGATCATGATCTCGGGAGATCAGAGCTTTGAACAGGAATATCAGAAGAACTATCTCAGCAATCTGGGCACCCTGGGTGAAACGCAGCTCATGAAAGACCATCTGGCTGCCAAGCCCGATCTGGCCAGCAATCCGGACGCGCAATGGATCCTGCTGGAAACATACATGAATGGGGGTAGCCACACCGAGGCCATGGACCTGGTGGAAACGCTGATCGCCTCCAGAACCCTGGGCTGGCCGGACATCAAGCAGGATAAGCTCTTTGAACCCATCAAAGACGACCCCCGCTGGATTCAGATTCTGGCAGCTTCGGAAACCAAATGGAGCGCTGATGAACCTCTGCGGCGGGAAGAAGCCCTCCAAAACCGCATGGACAAATTGGCACCGCTGTGGGAACTGTCAGGCCTCAATGGCCTCAAAGTCAAGCTGTCAGACCTCAAAGGCAAAGTAGTGGTCCTGGATTTCTGGGCCACCTGGTGCGGGCCCTGCCGGGCTGCCATGCCAGCCCTCCACGAATGGATGAAAACCGTTATGCCCGAGGGCGTGGAAGTCTTTTCGATCAATACTTGGGAAAGAAATCCCCAGGACGCGATTGACTTTATGGCCGAAGAAGGCTATGCCATGACCCTGCTGTTTGGCAATGAAGCGCTGCCCAAACTCTATGAATTTGACGGGATTCCCTATATCTGCGTGATCGATAAAGCTGGCAAAGTCGCCTACGCCCAAAGCGGTTACAGCGAAGATCTGGAGTTCAAACTCAGCGCCTGGGTGGACGCGCTGGTGAAAGAATAACCTAAGCAAGTATTCTCCTATAATCATTGCACCAGGCGTGTTTGCCGCAGGTTTTCCCGCGGATTTCGCAGGTTTAACCGTAGAATTCGCGGCAATTTCCCGCAGATTACGCAGATTTTAGCGCAGATTTCGCTGATATTGATATATTTAAGTGGGTTGAGAAGTACCAGTCGCTCGCTGTAGCACCGCCCTCTTCACCAGCTGTGAAATCCGCGCTTAAATCTGCGTTATCTGCAGGAACCTCCCTCTCAAACATCTCAACACCGGAGAAGTGAATGAACTGATCCCCCCGCATCCTATTACGGGTGCTCTACGGGTGCTCTACGGGTCCGACCCGTAGAGCACCCGTAGAGCAAAGTGGAGACCATGCCCATGGAGCCGTAAACGTCTCGTTTCCGGGAGGGTGTTTGTGGAACCGGAAACGTCTCGTTTCCGAGGGAGGATAGCCCTCCACCCTAACATACACCAACGCAGCCTGCTCTGGAGGCCATGCCACAAGCGCTGTTCGCGCCTAAGCAAACGAGGACGTTTGCTGCTCCACCAGTTAGCGCTGTCGACCTCTCACCAGCCGAGTACTTCCCACAGCACCTCAAAAATATCCGGTTCAGAAAAAAAAGGGTTTGACATCTGTATAAATATTCTTACCTTATATTTAAATATACTGAGATACGGGAGAGCTCATGAAAACTAGAACTTGTAGTCTTATTTTGGGAGTCTCTTTGGCCTTGGTCTTGATTTGTGGTTGCGGCAAGCAAGGTAAGGAGGCCAATGTTGGTAAGTATGCAAAAATGAAAATGACCAAGCTCGAAAAACTCGCGAGCAAAAAAGATGCCGAAGCTCTATTCGAGTTGGGAACAAGACTGTATAACGGCGTCCCGCATGATTTCAAGCAATCTCACCAGTACTTCACCCAAGCGGCAGAATTAGGATTAGCAAAAGCGCAGTACAGGGTTGGGTTGAACTACTCAATCGGAAATGGAATTCCTCAGGATTATGACCAAGCCTTCAGCTGGTTTAAAAAAGCGGCTGATCAAAATCATTCCCGGAGCCAGTTTCTTTTCGGATTGATGCATGTTTACGGCAGGGGAACAGCCAAAAACGCAGAAATGGGGGAACCCTGGTTGATAAAGGCTGCCGAGCAAGGTGATCGAGAGGCGGCATATTACTTAGGTTACATCAATTGTGGAGATCTGGAAGGTGCGTTATCCGCAGTTATATGGACGTCTTACAAGGTTAATGAATTTGAGCCCAAAGTCCGTGCTTATGGGTTGGCTGACCTAAAAGACCAGCCCACAGGTGATTTCGTTGACGTGTACTATATGTTTTTAAGCGGGGCCGCAAAAAAGAAAACCAAGAGCTTTGAGACGGCCGCTCAATGGTATCTCCAGGCCGCACTTTCGAATCATGTTTATGCTCAGTATGCATTGGGGCATATGTATGTGTTTGGGAAGGGGGTCGCTAAAGATAAAAGCGCAGCCTATCGATGGTTTCGTACCGCAGCGGAAAACGGATTTGGAGGAGCTTCACATAACATAGACGCACTAAAGGGTTCACTTACCAGCGATCTACTCGCGAAACTGGATACTGAGGTTAACTCCTGGCTTCAAACCCATACGCAGAAAGCGTTCATGGCCGAAATTACGACCCGAGAAATTTTGGACAGTGGAGAATACAATTGGTGGCAAATCGAGTAAACGATAGAAAGCGTGCCTTACGTGAAGCGTTATCTTGCCTTATTTTGTGTGGAATTATGAGCAATCGAAATTTCATGGATTTTGTAATCAAATGTTTCAAGAAAAGGAGCTTAAAATGATAGTGATTTGTCCCAAATGTGGTGTTCGATTGTCCAAGATGCATTCTGCCAGTGGGATGGGTTTGGGGTTTATTTTTACCAAAGCGCTTGAACCTTACGAGTGTAAGCATTGCGGGATTATCAGGAGGTCTGACTTTCCCGCGGATCAGAGGAAAAAGATGCTTCTGAGATCAATAGTTATGGGAGTAATCGGCCTGATTGTCATTGCAGCGCCGATAATAATCCTTAATATTCTGATCAACTGATTACTATTTTGCTTCGGGGTAGTCCAGATAAGACGGGTCGCCGCTGATGAAGCTGGGTACAACAACCGATACGCAAATGATAGAAGGACATCATTATTTGATTAGATAGGATAAGCATAACTGCAGTATTTGTGTTTTCGATAACTGATCTAGCTCTATCGACTGAGGTTTGTCTCAAAAGATTACCTCGAATCGCCAGGAATCGCAATAATCTCTATCATTATATAAATGATAGAGATGCGTTTATACTCTCACCCATATTTGCAAATGAGTGTCATCTGTCACAGTGGTCGTATGGGTTTTTGAGGCAGAGACAGAGATAGATAGGACTGGCTTTGGACTCTGTAACATTGCTTTCTAGACTGTTCTGGACGTTTTTGGAATAATCATGATATCGCAAATTCACTTAGCTGCCGATTTGAATAATGCTGATACGATTTGAAAAAAAATAAGTGAGAACGCATGGAGGCCTTCTCAATTTCCACTCAATTTAGCTTGACGGAATACCTGCCCATTTTTATTGTGCTTTACACATAGTGTGATATTATTCTGATTGTTAGTGCGATAAGTAGATTGAATACTCAATTTGGATGAAGTCTAACTTTGTTAAAAAACCATTTAAAGTATTAATATGAGTAGCCCTTGCAGATATTGCTGAGTGCTGCTCAATCCGTAGTTCATGAGGAGAATTGATTATGCACAGACACTGCATCTTTGTTATCATCGTCCTGTTTATAGGACTCACTGCCAGCCTTGGGGCACTGGACAATGCTGCCTATCTGCCATCAACCGCCAATAACGGCACGGAACTGACCACCCAACAGAATAACCCGCAACGGACAGAATATACAGCGCCTTATCTGCAAAACTTCAACAGCACCACCTGGCCCCCGGCCGACTGGTATGATTACAGTAATAATCCAGACTTGTACTGGTCTCCACTATCCAACTGGGCACGCTGCAATTTCAGTATCAACACCCCCGGTGCGATTGCCAACCTGGTATCTCCCTGGATAACCATTCCAGGTGCTCAGTACCGGCTGGACTTCAAATGGTCACATTATTTCTCGGCAGACATGCCCTATGACATCGGCAGAGTGAAAATCTTCGACATAAACAGTAGTCCCCAAACCTGGGTTCTGGTTTGGGAAAAGACACTGGCAGCTTTCAATTCCAATGACGGAGCCGGAATATCCAATCCCGGGTCAGGCGTGACGGAAAGCCTGGATTTATCTGCATATAACGGACATCAGATACAGGTGATGTTTGAGGGTACGTCTGGTTGGGGTCCGGGACAATGGTTCGTAGACGATTTTAATATCCATTATGTGAATAACAGCGTTAGCACTTTTCCTTTAACTCAGGATTTTAGCAATACGACCTTCCCGCCAACTAACTGGGTTTCTCCGTTTATGCCTCCCCAGTGGAGCAGAAGCGTTTCCAATGGTTACGGAGCGACTGGATCCGGCAGTGCTACACCTCCATTCAACTATCCTAGCGGAACTAATATTGACCTTTCCACTCCCTATTTGAATCTGGGAGCATTCGGCGGAAGGCTGTCGTTTGACCACGCTTATGCCAATTATCTCTATGCACCTGAGAGACACTCGGACCTGGAAATATTATATTCCACCAACGGCGGAGAGACCCTTCACCATCTGGCTACCTATAGCGGAACTCCCGGTGGAGATTTGATAACCGCTCCACCCTACACCTCAGCTTGGTGGCCCGGGCCAACCCAATGGGCAAGCAAGACTGTCCAACTGCCTGCCGGAACCAATAAAGTAGTATTCCGTGCTGTCAGCGACTACACAGGCGATCTCTATCTGGACAACGTCAGGATAGAGAACAAGTATTTCCCCGGCTCCGGGACAGCGGCAGACCCCTATCAAATCTCGACTCCGGCGGATTTGAACAATATCAGGCAATATCTGGGCACCACCTATGCCGGCAGATGCTTTAAGCTGATGAACAACATCGACATGCTGTCTTACCTGAGCATCGGTGGAGAAGGCTACACAATGTGGGGCACCAACGGCTGGCTGGCTCTGGGCGATGCCACAAACAGCTTTTACGGTAATTTTGACGGTAACAACTCCACGATAAACAACCTGAGAACCGCTTATTACGGCTCATATCATGGGCTGTTTGGTTACACGGCAGCAGGTAGCAATGTCAGCAACCTCAACCTGGGCAGCACCTGCTACACCCTGGGCGATGGAGCAACAGGCTCCATTGTGGGTCACAATGGCGGTACGGTCAGAAACTGCAGTTCAGCAGCTTCAGTAAGAATCGGTAATGCCGAAAAAGGCGGCGGCTTAGTCGGCAGCAATATCGGCACTATCTCCAAAAGCATTTTTTCCGGCTCAATAACCCGTTCCGGCGGGGGCGTCTCCTGCAACAAGATTGGTGGCATAACCGGCAATAATGAAACCGGAGCGGTTGTGGACAGCTGTTATTCCACCGGCAACGTTGGTGGTAATACCTGGTGTGGTGGTCTGGTCGGCTGGAATAGCGGCACGATTAACCGCTGTTATACCACCGGTACAATAACCGGAGCAGCCAACAGCATCGGCGGATTGGTCGGTCAGCACAATGGAAGCATCACAAACTCCTACTCCCGGGCAAATGTGTCCGGAGCCAGTTACATAGGGGGCTTGATTGGGCACACTCAAGGTAGTACAATAATCAATAGCTATTCCACAGGCACTGTGAGCGGCGGGCAAAGAGGCGGTCTATGCGGCCAGCCAGGTGCTACTATTACAAGCTCATATTGGGATACCCAAAGCAGCGGCATCGCCACTTCCTATGGCGGAACCGGCAAAACAACGGCTCAGATGCAAACTCTGACAACTTTTACGGGTTGGGACTTCGCAGGAGAGACAGCCAATGGTGCTAATGACTATTGGAACATCTTGTCCTACATCAATGACGGCTATCCTTTCCTGGGCTGGGAGTATTCCGCTTCTGAATTGATTACCTTTGCTGCTGGAACAGGCACATCCACCGACCCCTTCCAGATCACCACTCCGGCTGAATTGAACATCGTGCGCCGCTATCTGGGGGCAGTCAATGCCGGTAAATACTTCAAACTGATGAACGATATCGACTTCACTGCCTATCTTGCCAGCGGGGATGGCTATACTAATTGGGGTGATGCAGGATGGATGCCGATTGGCAGTGCTGCCTCTCCTTTTTACGGGCAGTTTGACGGCAATGGCAAAGTTGTCTGGAACCTGATTATCAACCGCTTTAGCACAGATAACATCGGCTTGTTTGGATATACAGCCGCAGGCTCTTCAATTAATCATCTGGGGATTGACCGCGATTGGTCGGTTATCAGAGGCGGCGATGCCGTCGGCACATTGGTCGGTAAAAACTACGGGACTATCAGCTATTGCTACGTAAACGGAGGAGTGCAGGGAACTACTAAAGCCGGACTGCTCGCTGGCTGGAACCTGGGTACGATAAGCAAAAGCTTCACCACAGGTTACTGCGAAAACGATGGCAGCACCTATGGCGGACTGGTGGGCCAAAACGAAGGCACTATATCATATTGCTACTCGCTTGCCACTGTCCAGGGCGCGGATTATATCGGTGGACTGGTCGGCAACAATGTATCCGGCACCGTGAACTTTTGCTATAACTCAGGTGAGATAAGCACCTGGGGAGACCATCTGGGTGGCATCGTGGGTGCCAATACAGGTAATGTGTTCAATTCCTACTGGAATACGGAAACTACCTTGTGTCCCACCTCCCCCGGTTCGGATGGCTCCTATGGCATTACCACCGTTCAAATGCAGACCCAATCCACCTATATCGGCTGGGATTTTGACACGATCTGGTTTATGAGTCCTGCAGCCAATTACGGCTTCCCGCAGTTGACTGGAAATACACCACAGCCCTTGACTTCCCCGACCAATGTATCCATCCATATTGGATCAGTCAGCGGCACCGTGACGCTTACCTGGAACAACAATCAGTCTGCCTGGTATGGAGTGTATCACAGCGGTTTAGGATTGCAGTCAGATACATACCTGGGCTGGACAAATACCAATAGTGTTACCTTGCCTGCCAGCACTCATGGATTTTATTTCATAACGTCTGGGGTGGGAGATCATGCAGGCTCACAGCTTCCTGCCGGGAATTGACATGAGTATCAAGTACCACTGAAAACATCAAATTGGTTTACCGAAAACTTCGAATAACCAGGTTTCATGCATGTATCTGCCTGTAATTATCGTGATACAAAAACATCCTGAAGCGTCCAATGAACACTGGGACAATCTTTCTGCCCTATAAACGTATACCACCACTGTGACAGGTGAAACTCATTTGCATGTTTGGGTGAGGCTGTGCAATTGAAACGCATTTTACGGCTGGTGGCTCGCTCTCTGGAGCGGACTTTACCCCCCCCTTCCAATAAACCAAGGATTGAAACGGGAACTTCTCATGCTGATCCAGACGAATATCTGACTTTACCCCCCCCCTTCCAATAAACCAAGGATTGAAACCTAAATATGCTACAGGCTCGGATCAATTCGAGGGCACTTTACCCCCCCCTTCCAATAAACCAAGGATTGAAACGTCTTGAATGACGTATTGACCTTCCTCTAATTGCACTTTACCCCCCCCTTCCAATAAACCAAGGATTGAAACCTAAATATGCTACAGGCTCGGATCAATTCGAGGGCACTTTACCCCCCCCTTCCAATAAACCAAGGATTGAAACTTAAGACTTGCGTCACCAGACACGGGAGGCAAGGGCTTTACCCCCCCCTTCCAATAAACCAAGGATTGAAAAGGGACGGGGGGCAAGCAGGATGCTTGCCGTTCCATAAATTCCCCCCATCCAATAAACCAAGGGTTGAAACCGCCATCCGCTTCCAATCTGCGTAATCCGCGGGAAACCTTACCCCCCCCACCGCCAAATAAAACGAACAGTGAAACGAGTCAGCAGAGGCCGACCGGAGATCGGCAAGCTAAAATCCCTCTTCAATTACATCTGGGATTGATAAATGTGGCCTGGCAGCTGATGTTCGAGTTCGTGCCACCAGGCAGACATGAGCTCAAACAAGCAGTCCTGAGTAGCTTTCCAGAATAGTTACATCTCTTTTACATCAGCATAGAAGACAGTGGGTTCGGAATGAGCAGAGACAGGTATATTGGTGGGGTGAATAGTGTCGCCCAAGATATAGTGAGAGCGTTATGCTGGTTAGAGGCTTTGCCTGGTTAGAGCCTGTGGCTGGTTAGAGGCTTTGCCTGGTTAGAGCCTTACGGCTGGTTAGAGCGTTTCAGCGGGCCTGATCAATGACTATTTCCTTAGTGCATATCACTCCTGGGTTGCGGTGATCAGATAGAAGCGCTTGCCTGAAGCAGCGGGCTCTGAATAGCTGGTGAGGGTGCCTTCCACCGTGTCCACCAGGTAGATGGGTGAAGCAGTGAGATCCGGGCTGTCCGAGCTGTAGATATTGAACCAGGAGGGGCTAAGGGGATAGCTCCAGTTGAGCTGGGCCGTGCCACCGGTGCCAAGGCTGATACTGAGATCGGTCACGGGGGGCAGAATCCCCCAGTGAATTCGGTCATAGGGATCGGCGTCATAGGATTCACCTGAAAAGGCGCCGATGGCATCCAGAAAGTAAACCGATCCGGAATTGACGGATTTGGCCACATTGTAGCCAGAACTAAGGCTTTGAGGGAATTCCGCGCCCATGACGGTGAGGTCCTGAGAGCTGTTTAGCAGTAAAAAGCGGGAACGATTGGTGATGGTGCCGTTAGCGCCGTCGGTGAAAGTGCAGTTGGCGAAGCAATTGTTGGGATCCACCGTGGCACCGCTTTGCACCTGCACTCCCGCAATGTTCATATTACGGAAGATGGCTTCCCGGGCAGCGATGAAGGCCCCGGAGAGGATGTCATAGCCGATAAAACCACTGATGGCCGAGATTTCCGCCTCGCTGCCGGCTTCACCCAAACACTGCAAAACTCCCCCGCTCTGCACGATCAGGCTTTGCCCTCCAGCGAGTTGCAGAGTCCCCCAGGCGTCCACTTCCAGGATGCCGTGGCGGCGCACCGTGACTCCCGAAAGGGCTTTCAAGGTGTGACCATTGGTGTCCAGGCGTCCCGTAATCACATCCACCAGGCCATTTACCACCACGATGTGGGTGTTCAACTCCGCTCCGCTGCTGCTATCGATCTTCAGGACATTAAAACCGTTGTATTGAACCATGCCGATCTGGCTGGGAGCACCTGAGGGATGGGCGGTGATTCTCACCGTTCCGCTCCCGGGGTTAAAGAGGCTTTGCATGTTTACCGCGAATCCCGCGCAGGAAATGGTGCCGGTGCCGGGGCTGAAGTTTAGGGAGCTGCCGATGACAAGCGAATGATGGGCCGCGATCAGCAAGCCGCTGGCAATAGTGATGGTGCCATTCAGGGTGGTGCTGTAAGGTGAGGTGGCGTCTTCCCAACGGAAGATTCCGGAGCCGATATTGAGCACCGATGTGTTGCTGAATATGGCTTTCCCGCCTATTTGCGCGTTGTTGTCACCCACCGTCATGCTGCCATTCAGGTGCAGATCTCCGCCGATGGAGATATCTCCCAGATACTGATACACAAAACCATAGTTATAATAATTGCCCTGCACTTCCAGATTCCCTGTGTGGAGCAGATTCACGCCCGCCTCTGTGGAGACGTTGGCATTGCCACCAACTGCCACAGAGCAGCTATCCACCACCAGATAGTTATCCCCCGCCAGATAGAGATTGCCGGAAATAGTGAAGGGCAGCGAGCCGGCCACCGCGGTCACTTCCTGGGCGTCATCCTTGTCCAGATAGAGGTCGCCAAAGGTGGTACCCGAGGCATGATTTGTGATGAAGGCGGGATATTCACCCACAAAGCGCAGATCGCTGTTGGGGTTCATCTGGAATACCGCCCCCTCATCGATCGAAAGCCAGCGGCTGAGCCTGATTTCTCCGGTGGAGATGGTTCCGGTTGCGGACGCGAACCAATAGAGTGATGCTCCCGCCACCAGCAGATCGGTGCCGCTATCCATCACGAGGTTGCCATGGATATCGATATC
>Ga0116156_10002370_pt1 | contig 17183 bp, 16 predicted proteins | sample AD_UKC045_MetaG_FD_89891 | JGI IMG/M metagenome (GOLD analysis project Ga0116156, IMG submission 89891) | Active sludge microbial communities of municipal wastewater-treating anaerobic digesters from USA - AD_UKC045_MetaG | ecosystem: Engineered > Bioreactor > Anaerobic > Digestate | place: USA... | reverse complement strand
TCCGCCGTCCCGTCGAACTGGATCTTCCTGACGAACACGTATCTGGAAATCTCGGAGTGATCCGCCGCCCTGGATCGCCCCGCGATCGCCGCCGAAGTGTCGTCAGCCGCTTGGCCGCGAACCGGCAGGTGCGGGCCCCGCCCCCGCGTCCCGCCGTTTGCCCGTGCCGCGTTCACGGGCGTTGTGGCCTGTGGCCCCGGCGTCGCGACGTGGGCGACGTAGCCGCGATCCAGCAGGTGCTGTCGCCATGCACAGGCACGACCGGGGCGATTGACCGCCGATCCTCCGAAGACAAGAATTTCTCCCCTTGAACGTTGTGATTTGAGGCGAGCAGGTACAATGCGGCCAGTGGCCCCGTGATTCTGGCCGCAGACTCACAAGCTCGGCGAGGATTTTTCGGCAAGGGGATGTTCCCGGTATCGCAATCATGGCCAGACGCCGACTCTTGATCATCGTTGCAGGTTTTGCCGCGGCGTGTGCGGTCGCGGTAGCGCTCTGGCACGCATGCGTCCGCTCGGACCGAGGCGACTTCCGTGGCGGTCCCCTGCAGGCCGACGTGATCTTGGCGACCTACGACCCCGGCCATGCTCTCGGTGGCTTGACGGTGAAATATCCTTTCGACGAGGCGGTCTTCCCGCCGGAAATCATCGCGCCGACGTTCCGTTGGGAGGATTCCAGCGGCGAGTCCGACGCCTGGCTGGTCCAGGTGCGATTCCCGGATCACGAGGAAACGATCTCCGTCGAGTGTCGGCGGCAGGAGTGGAAGCCGTCCGAAAGCCAGTGGATGACGATCCAGCGTCGCTCGCTGTCAAGCCGCGCCGAGGTGACCGTGCTGGGCGTGCGCTGCGCGCGGCAGCAGCGGATCGTTTCGTCGGCCTGCATCTCGATCAGCACGTAGCCCGACGAAGTGGGAGCGCCGATTTTCTACCGCGAAGTCAATTTGCCCTTCCGCGACGCGGTCAATGACCCATCCCAAATCCGCTGGCGATTCGGAGACGTGGCCTCCCGTCAACCGCCCTCCGTGGTTCTGAAGAACCTGCCGGTTTGCGGAAACTGCCACTCGTTTTCCGCAGACGGAAAAGTCTTGGGAATGGACGTCGATTACGCGAACGACAAAGCCTCCTATGCGATTCTCAACGTTAGCCAAGAGATGATTTTGGAACCGAGCAAGATCATCACCTGGAGCGACTACCGACGCGAGGATGGCGAAATCACGCTTGGACTGTTGTCGCAGGTCTCCCCGGACGGCCAGCACGTGGCCAGCACGGTGAAAGACGATTCGGTCTTCGTTCCCCGGCCCGACCTGACCTTCTCGCAGCTGTTCTTTCCCATCAAGGGGATCGTGGGAATCTACTCGCGGGAGGACGGGACGTTCCAAGCCCTGCCGGGCGCCGACGACCCGCGATACGTGCAGAGCAACCCCGTCTGGAGCCCCGACGGCAAGTGGATTGTCTTCTGCAAAGCCAGAACGTACATGCTGCTCCAGCCGGACAGCGAGTTGTATATCATCCCCAGTGACGGAGGCGAAGCGCGCCGGCTGCGATGCAACACGTGCAGGATGAATTCCTGGCATAGCTGGTCCCCCAACGGCAAGTGGATGGTTTTCTCGTCCAAGGCGTTTTCCCCCTACACGCAGTTGTTCATCACGCACATGGACGACGCGGGCAACAGCAGTCCGCCGGTGTTGCTGGCGAACTTTACTGAGCCCGGCCGCGCCGCGAACATCCCGGAGTTCGTTTGCGCCGCCCCCGGAGCCATCCGGCAAATCAGTGAACGTTTCATCGACGATCACTCGTACGCTCGGCAAGCGACGACAAGCGCCAAGTTTGGGGATTTGGACCGCGCGGAAGCGTCGTACCGGAAGGCCTTGGCCTTCAACCCGAAGAATGCGGACGCGTTGTGCAACTTGGGGACGATCCTGGCGATGAAAGGGCACACCGACCAAGCGGTCGAATGCCATCGCGCCGCGTTGCAGTCCGCACCGGAGCACTTCGAATCGCACTACTCGTTGGGCGTCCAGTTGATGAACCTGGGCCACGCCGTCGAGGCGATCAAGTGTTTGGAACACGCCGTACGGCTCAGTCCCGACAACGTCCCGGCACGCTATTGCCTCGGCTCGGCGCTGCAGGTTCAACAGGAATTCGAGCAAGCTCTGACCCAGTACACTCGCATCCTGGAACTGGACCGGGATTGCAGCGAGGCGCTAGCGCAAGCGGCATTGATCCGCAGCACCTGTCCACGACGGGAACTGCGCGACTACGATGCAGCGGTCGCGATGGCCCAGCGAGCGTGTGAGTTGACCCAGTTCGGCGACCCGGAGTCGCTGGCGATTCTGGGCCGAGCCTACGCTCAGGCGGGCCGTCGCCAGGAAGCCATCATGGCCGCCCGCCAGGCCGTGGAACTCGCGCGGCGCAGCGGCCGGGCCGATTTCGTCCGGCGGTTCGAGCGGGAATTCCAGGCCATCTCCGGAAACTGACTCGTGTTAAGGCTTGCTCCAGTTTCCTGTCGGCATCAGCCGCGCACCGTCGACGATCTCGCCCGCGCGACACGTTCTCGCGTCCCATAACCCGCCGCCCGATTTCTTGTTGAACTAAACCACTCCGCTTCTGATGGCGGGCGTCGAGCAGCGTTGCTGAGGCGAGGCTGCTTTTTCTTTGCGCGGTGCTACTGAAGTTGAGGTGAAGTGCGGGTTCGCTGATGGAGGGTCAAGCCCGCTCCGGCCGCCGCCCCCCCGGCCCGCTCGCCCCCCGCCTGCGCCGGGGGCTCGCGGGCCGGGGGGGCGGCGGCCTACGCTTCCTTTCTCAGCAGGTAGAGCGAGACGTTCTCCGAGGCCGGCAGCGGAGGCTGCCGGAGGCGGGTCGTAACGAAGAAAGCGATTCTCCGGCCTTGCGCTAGCCGGGTTCGGCAAGCAGGATGGAAACAGCGTTCGGTGGTTTCCCTGGTTCCTGTTTTTGAGGAGATCCTGTATGTCGGAGTTGCGAAAACGGTTTGTGGTAGATTGGACAACGCCGACGATGTGGAGTGGCTGCTCGTGTGGCTCAACAGCAGTTGCGGCGATCAGGTGGATTTCGTCTGGGATGACTCGCTGCGGGACTTGGAGTTCGTGACCGGCCCAAACGAAATTCGTCTGGCGTGGTATTCTTACCAGGTCCTCGACAGCGATGCGTGCCGGCAACGGAACGCCGTGCCGATCGACGGGCGGTGGGTGGGGCTGAATTAGCGCCACCTTCAGAGTAGACTCAATGACGGGGTGACCGAACGCGAGCGACGAAGAGGCGAGTTCGAAGGGTCAGCGAGCGTCAGACTCTGAGAGGCTCCCGGTCAGTACCACGGATTGTCGCGTCAGTTGAGAGGCAGTCTGATTGTGGTTACGCTGGTGGGATCGGGTGCCCTGCAGACTAGCGAACAGGTGGGTTCAGGGGGGCGGCCGTCCTTTCTTTCCGGGATCTTGGTGAATGCACGATCGGAGGTTCGCCAGGATCGAGATCGCGACAACTGGGAGATCGTCACGTGACCATATCGACGAACAAGTTGGGCCGGCTGGAAATGGTCGACCTGCGCGAGGTCTGGGGCAGCGAGTCGACCGACTTCACGCCTTGGCTGGCAAAGGATGAGAACATCGCCCTGCTTGGGGATACGATCGGCTTGGATCTGGAAGTCGAATCGCGGGAGAAACAAGTCGGACCGTTTCGGGCTGACATTTTGTGCAAGGAGACTACAACCGACAACTGGGTGTTAATCGAGAACCAACTTGAGCGCACCGACCACAATCATCTCGGGCAGTTGCTGACCTACGCCGCCGGCCTGAAGGCAGTCACCATCGTGTGGATTGCCGAGCGATTCACGGAGGAGCACCGAGCCACCCTGGATTGGCTAAATGAAATCACTGACGAGCGATTCGATTTCTTCGGCCTGGAAATCGAACTGTGGAAGATCGGGGATTCCCCGATCGCACCGAAATTCAATGTCGTCTGCAGTCCCAACGACTGGTCCAAAGCGGTCAGCGGAGCCGCGGAGGGCGGAATCTCGGAGACCAAGCTGTTACAGCAGGACTACTGGGCCGCCCTGCGAAAGCTCTTGCTGGAGCGGAAGCGCGTCGTCAGGCCGCAGAGACCGCCAGCGGCGCACTGGACCAACTTTGCGATTGGCCGTTCACACTTCGGCATGACCGCCACCGTGAACACCCAAAAGCGCTTCATTCAGGTGGCGGTTAGCTGCTACGGCGACGAGGCGAAGGCACATTTCCACCTGTTGCAGCAGCAGAAAGACGAAATCGAGCAGGAAGCGGGATGCTCATTCGACTGGGAAGAGTTGCCAAACCGCAAAGAAAGCCGTATCTCAATCCGAAACAGCGACGTTGACCCGGCCGACCGGGACAACTGGCCGGCTCAGCGAATTGATCTGGCGCACGCTGCCGGAAGAACGTCTTCGTTCCGCGACGTTCCCCCTGCCCACTGCGGATCAGATTTCGGACGCGGCCAGCGCTCAGCTGCTTTGGCAGGCCGCCCGCCTGACTTTGCGGGAGGGGGCCACGCCGTTCCGGTCGTTGGGACGGGTTTCGATCCGGCCGCGGATTTACCAGTTCGTGCCACTGCTGATGTCCCTGCGGTTGGACCCGGTGCGCATTTTGATTGCGGACGACGTGGGCGTGGGCAAGACGATCGAGGCCCTGCTGACCGCCCGTGAATTGCTGGACCGAGGCGAAATCAAGCGGCTGTGCGTGCTTTGCCCGCCGTACCTTTGCGAGCAGTGGCAGAAGGAGCTTTCCGAGAAGTTCAACCTGGAATCGGTGATCATCCGGTCCGGCACCGTGGGCCAGCTCGCGAAGAAGCTGCTCGCATCATCGGACGACGTAAAGTTGAGCCGCTGTTCCGAACTGGTGTCGGGGCTTCTGGACGAAGGCTCGCACCCGATTATCTGGTGTCGCTACATCGCGACGGCCGAATACCTTGCGGAACGTCTGGGCACGATGCTGCGGCGGGCCCACGACAATGTCCGCGTCGTGGCCATCACCGGTCACATGGGCGATGACGAGCGCCGCGCCAAAGTGGACGAATTGGCCCGCGAACCGTGCCGCGTGCTGGTGGCGACAGACTGTCTGAGTGAAGGCATCAACCTGCAGCACGCATTCAATGCCGCGCTGCATTACGATCTGCCCTGGAACCCGAACCGACTGGAGCAGCGCGAAGGCCGCGTCGACCGGTACGGCCAGAGCGCCACGGTCGTCAAGGCGATCCGTTACTTCAGCCCGGACAGCCCCGTGGACGGCGCCGTGCTGGACGTGCTGTTGAACAAGGCCCGCGAAATCCATCGCACTCTTGGCACACACGTCCCGGTGCCCGACGAAGGCGAGACGGTCACCGAAGCGTTGCTCAACGCCCTGTTCTTGCGCGGCGGGCGGCCCAAGCCGGCTGGTCAGATTCAATTGCAATTGGATTTCTCGGAGCCTGACGTTGAATCGTTCCATCGCCGCTGGGAACTGGACGCAGAGCGGGAGAAGGTCAACCGGACCCGATTCGCTCAGCGTGCTTTGAAGCCCGCCGAGGTCCGCCAGGAGTTGGAATCGACCGACGCCGTGCTGGGCGACCCGGCCGCTGTCCGCGAGTTCGTGCTTGCGGCCGCCCAGCGGATCAAGCTCAGCGTGACGCCCGACAAGCGTCCAGATGTCTTTCGCGTTGCGGTCAGCGCGGAGGCCCGCTCCCACTTGCCGGCGGCGGTGGCATTCGCAATCCCGGAATGCAAGCCCGGGCCGTGGCTGATCAGCTTCAGTTCCCCGACGCCCGTGGGAGTGGAATACCTGGGACGCAATCATCGTTTCGTGGCCGCTTTGGCGCGATTTCTGATGGAAGAAGCCTTGACCAAGGCTGATGAGGCAACAGCCTCCCGTTGTGGCGTGATCCGCACACGGGCCGTGGAGCGGCTGACGGCGGTCCTGCTGCTCCGCGTCCGATACTTGGTGAATCAGCCGGGCCGGGCCCCGCTTCTGTCGGAAGAGGTCTACGCCACCGGCTACGGACAAAGCTCACCCGGCGTCATCAAGGAGTGCCCGGCCAACACAAGGCCCGTTTGTTCCGGACCATGCTGAGTCTGACCAGCGACGACGCCGATCTCCTGATTGCTGCCTTGCGCCGCGCGGCGGCTGACGGTCACGCGATCCAGGGCAAGCGAGACAAGTACGGGCAGCCGTACGTGATCGACTTCGAGTTCGCGGGGCCGTCCGGCAGCGCGACGATTCGGTCCGCGTGGATTGTGCGGACGAACGAAGCTCTTCCGCGGCTGGTGACATGTTATACACTGTGAGTGGGAGGGATTCAGGTGAAAACCACGAAACAGCCAAAACTCCTGGACTTGGTCGCCGTCACCAATGCCACAGACGACTTGGACGTCGAAGTCGGTGATGTCGGCACGGTGGTCGAACTGCTGCCTCCGGACGGTGTCGAGGTCGAGTTCCTGGACCGCGCCGGTCGCACCCGCTGTGTGGCTACGCTGGACGTCGCCGATATCCTGGTCCTCAATCGGGAACGCACGAAGGTGGCCTGATCGTCGGTGGGCGATTTGACGCCGCCGGGCTACGCCGGGAGCGGTTGTCCTGCGCAGTATTGGAGCGACGCTCAGGTGTCCTCGCGCGGACGGATGGCAAGAACTGTTCCGGGGGACGGACGGATGAGCACTGAGGCTGGCGTTGCGCCATACGAGGTCGCGCCCATGATCGCTCGTTCGCAGGCCGCTTTCCGGCGCGACCTGCCGGAATTGCTCAAGACCCACTACTGGCAGTGGGTCGCTTATCATGGCGACGATCGCATCTGCTTCGGCCGCACGCAATTCGAGTTGTATGAGGAGTATCCATGCCAGACCTGAGTTCTTCTGCCGCCGGAGCACTGGTAGCTGTTGGGCACGAGTGTGCTCAGGCCGATTGGGACGGTTAACCAACGGCGCAAAGACGCCGAACGCTCCCCTTACATCAACCATCCGCTGGCCGTCGCCGCGTGGTTGGCTGTCGAGGGTGGCGTCACAGACGAAACGATCCTGGTGGCGGCGCTGCTCCACGATACCATCGAAGATACCGCGACGACGCCCGATGAACTGCGCGAGGCTTTCGGTGCCGATGTCTGCCGGCTGGTCTTGGAAGTTTCAGACGACAAGACGTTGGCGAAAGCAGTACGCAAACAACTGCAAATCGAGCACGCGCCGCAGTTGTCTACGGAAGCGAAGCAACTGAAAATCGCCGACCAGATATGCAACATTCGCGACCTCGCCCAGAATCCACCGGCCGATTGGGAGCCTGGGCGAATTACGGAATACTTGGATTGGGCACAACGTGTCGTAGACGGCTGCCGTGGCATCAATACGGAACTCGACAAACTCTTCGACGCGACACTGATGATGGTGCGTCAGAATCTCGGTCGCCGTGAATTGACTACGTGAAGATGGCCACACAGTCGTTTCGGAATCCTTCACGCGGGCGGCTGGTCTGGATGGTTTACTGCCACCGTGCCGAGCAGCAGGTCATCGCCACGGCGGAGTCGCAAACAGCGGCATGGCACGAGGCGGTCAGGATGGCGGGAGTGGCGCGCCGTGGCCGCTTTGCCCGTACGACGCACCGCAGCCAATCAGAACCCAGAACCTGAAACGGACCGCGAGCGTTCGCCCTGACGCAATCCTGACGCGGGAATCGGCCATTCTGACGCACCGACACGGCTGGCAAGTTGCTTCCTCCGTCTACGGCTGCTACGCTCAAACCATTGGGAGGTGCGGAGCGATGGCGAATCCTGAGCATGTCGAGATCGTCAAACGTGGTTCCGCTGCGCAACGGGAGTGGGTAAGGGCTCAGCGACTGAGCGCGGACTAGCCGCCATGTAACTATTCCACTACCGCCGCCCGTCGCTGAAGACGTTATCAGCGGGTAGAAGTCCGATGTTCCGACTATACTCCAAAACGATCACGGGCGAGTCACACTTTAGAGGTCACTTCCTTGATCTCGACAACGCCGCGCACGTCGGGGACGCCATGATTGCGGCTGGCAAGATCAGCCGGTTCGTCGTCTTGGACGATACGGGACGGGAGCTGATGTATCGGCAGTTCGTTTGGAAAGCCTACCACGGTCGAGACAACACCTCGTCCGGCACTGGAATGGCCAGATAATCCCGATCCCAACGAATCAGCGGATTTAGGTCCACGGGCGGCCGTCTGCGGTGCTGCCTGCCGACGATCCGTCGCACCTTGGAGGATGCCGCCGATGACGACAAAACGACGCTACCCGTGGCAAATAAAGCCCGACACGGGGATCTCCCAGCCCGCCGTGGTCAAGGCCCCCGCCATCGTCGCACAAGTCTCGCGGGTTTGCTTGTCCGGTCACGAAGCGGCGGCAGCGCTGGGCGTTTCATTCGGCACCTTGGAGACCTGGCGGCGTGCCAGATCGGGACCGCCATCCTTCACCGCGCCCGACGGCGACTGTACCCCGTGGACCTACTGGTCGACTGGGCACGCGAGCGAGCCGAGGAGGCGGCGGACAACCGCCTAAACCTGTCACAGCAGAGGTGATCGTCATGACAAAGTCTACTCGATTGGCCGATCGTCGCAAGGGCACCCACGGCAAGCCGCATCCCGATTTTCCGCTGACGCCTCAGCGGGGCACCGGACGTCGGTGCAAGAAGGTCCGGGGCAAGATCCACTACTTCGACAAGAGCTTCGCGTCAAGGATGACTTGCTGGCAGTACGCTTCGTCCGCCTGCCTTCGAGGGACGCTTTGTCTTATGCGGGAAATCGAGAGAATCGCGCGGTGCGCGAGCGAGCATCCCGACGTTCCGGCGTACGGGGTCATTTGCTGATCGGGTGATTGGGTCCATGCGATGAATGAACAGCAGCCAGCGATTCTCGCGCCCCGCAGTCGGCGACGCAACCCAGGGCGGATTCCAGCAACCGATCCTGCCTTGCCTGCACGCTATTTGCGCCCGAAATCGGCGGGGATTTCGCCCCATTGATCGGTCTTCCACTTGAGCAAGGAGTTCGGGTACGTGTTCTCCGCCAGCCATCGCTGGGCGCGATCGAGCAGGTCAAAAAGGACCGCGTTCACGGGCGTGCGCGGCAGTTTGGTGTTGGCCTGTTTCTTGCGCACCCAGGCCAGCGCCGTGCGTGAATCCGAGTAGATCGGACAATCGCGGCCCTGTTGGGCCAGCAGCGCCAAGGCGTGAACGACGGCCAGGAACTCGCCGATGTTCACCGCGCCTTCGGGAAACGGGCCGCGATGGAACAGTTCCCGACCGTCCCTCGTATCCACGCCGCGGTACTCCAGATCGCCCGGATAGCCATTGCAGGCGGCGTCGACGCACACGCTGTCCAGGATGACCCCCTGTTGCTCGAGTTCTGCCAGGGTCGGGCGCTCGGTTTTCGTGTGCTGGCCTTCGAACTGTTCGTAGTCCTGCTCGAACGCCTCCAGCGCCGCTTGGCGCGTGGCGAACGACTTGAACTTCGCCCCGGAATAGCCGGCGACCTGCGCCTGGCACTCGGTCCAGGTGTCGAACACTCCGGGCTTCAGCCCCTTCCAAACCACGTAGAATTTCGGCTGCTTGGCCATCGGGGGAATCGCCGCCTCAGATCCGCCACGGCTCGCGCATCGCGCGGCGGCACAGGCGATTGGCCTGTTCATCGCCGACGAATGCTTCCTGCTGCGGGTCCCACTTCAACGATCGGCCCAGCTTGTAGGCGATGATCGCCAAATGGCCCAGCGACGCCGAGCGGTGGCCGATCTCCTCGTCCGCACTGGGACTCTGCCGCGTCCGCATGCACTCGCACCAGTTCTGATGGTGATTGTTGACGCCGGGGTTGGCGTCGCGAGTCGGCAGCTGGAGTTCCTCGAACAGCGACTCCGGCCCGCCCTCGACCGGACCGCCGGTGGTCATCGACGTCAGCCAGCCGCGCTGCCCAACAAAAACGCCGCCGAACAGTCCTGCCAGCCGGGCGGTCGGCGGGACGGCCTTGTAGACGTCCTTGACCACGCCCCAGTGGTCGACCAGGTGCAGCAGGGTACCGTTGGCGTACTTGTAGGTCAGGGTCGGATAGGGTCCGTCGTCCGGATGCAGGATCTCGACCGGACCGCTGCGTTCCACGCCCAACGCGTATTGAATCACGTCGGCGCTATGGGAGTGATGCCACGTCACCGACGCCGCGCCGAAATCCTCGCAGAACGACCACGGCACGACACCCGGCGGCGGGTTGATGTGGTACAAGCGGTTGTAGCCCCGCGCGGGAGCGGGCCCGACCCACAGCTCCCAATCGAGGCCCTCCGGCACGGGTTCCGCGGGCAACGCGAAATCCAGCGGCACATTCGAACTGGCGTAGGTGTCCGCGCCCACGACTTGGGCATAAGGCCGGAACCGCTCGGAACGCAGCCAGCCGCCCAGGTTGCTCCAGATCGTGAACGCCGCTTTGACCTGGCCCAAACCGCCCGCACGGACGAACTCGCAAACCCGGCGGATGGTCGGAATCGACCGGTATTGGCTTCCGGTTTGGAACACGCGGCCATAGCGGCGCACCGTTTCGACGAGCCGCTGGCCCTCCTGGATCGTGATCGAGACCGGCTTTTCGCAATACACGTCCTTGCCCGCCTCGACCGCGTCGATCGCCTGCAGCGTGTGCCAATGGTCCGGAGTGGCGATCACCACGGCATCCAGGTCTTGGCGGGCGAGCAGTTCGCGATAGTCGTTATAGGCGGAGCAGCCGTGATCCGAGCCGCTGGCACGTTCGGCCGCGTAGGTCTCCGCCACTCGCCGCAGGCCTTCCTCGCGCCGCGTCCGGTCCACGTCGCACACGCCCAGCACCTGCAGGGCCGGATCGCCGGACAACCGCCGCAAGTGGCCGCGGCCCATCAGGCCGTGGCCGATCAGGCCCACGGTGATGCGCTCGCTGGGGGCCACGGCGCCGTCCGCGCCCAGCGCCCGTGCGGAGACGATCCGGGGGGCGACCAGAACGCCGGATGCCGCAGCGGCCCGACGGAGCAATTCACGACGCGAAATACGGACGGCGGCGGTTGGGGGCTGACTGGGACGTCGGTTCATGGCGCACCTCGCTTGGCGACATCAAGGCTGACTTGGTTGAAAAACTGAACGCACTGGGCGATCTCCGGCATCGACTCCAGCCAGTTGTAGGAATACTCCAGGCCGAACATCGTGGGTTGCACGCCCAAGCGGTCGAGTTCCGTGAGGAACTGTTCGGTCTTGCCCACCCCGGTTCCCCAGGGCACGTCGTGGCCCGTCGGGGACAACTCGTTCAGGTCGTGCATCTGCACGGTGATCAGACGTTGCTTGAGGGTCCGGGCCGCTTCGATCGGATCGATACCGGCACGCATCCAGTAGCCCAGATCACCGCAGGCGCCGATCCGCCGGCTGCGGTTCTCGCAGACCTTCAAGATGCCCTCCGGATTCCAGTACACGGGCGATGCTTTCTGGTCGTGATTGTGGAGGGCTACGTTGATGCCGTATTCCTCGCAGAACTTCTCGATCGTATCCAGCGCCTCGGGCGCCGGCTCGGACAGGAACGTCTCGATGCCCATCTTGCGCCCGAACTCGAACACCCGGCGGCAGCCCTCCGCATCGCCGGGGATGTCGTGGATGTAGTAGGTCAGCAGACGAACGCCGGCCGAGTCGAGTTTCAGCCGGATCTGTTTCAGCGCCTCGTCCGCAAGTTGCGGATCGAAGTTTTGGGGGATCTCGTGACTGACTTTCTGAAAGCTCAAGCCGCCCATGTACGGCAGGCCGAGTTGCGAGGTCTTGTCGATCGCCTCGAACAAGGTGTATTTGTGAAAGGTGTAAGCCTCGACGCCCAGACGCCAACCCAGCTTCTCCTGCGCCCGGATGGCGGGCGTCAATTTGCTGCTGGGGATGGCCGGGGCCGGAAGGTCGCCCAACACGAATTGGGTCGCGGCCAGATAGAACTCCAGCAGCTTTGAGTCCCAAAAGACCGACGGGCTGTGGGCGATCGTGCAGTAGACCACGCGCCCCCGGCCATATTGCCGCACCCACGCCAGGGCGTAATCGTTGTCGGCACGCACGAGTCGGCCGTACGCCGGGCTCTGATTCATGTCGGTCTTCTCGGTATCAATGCTGAACAGCACGCGCACCCGGTCCCGCGAGTACGGCTCGTGAACGCGGAAAAACTCGGAACGGTAGTCAAAGCCTCGGCCGCCGAAGGGCTGATTCAGCGGATGATCGGGTTCGTCGAGCTTGATCCAGACGTGTTCGTCGGCCGCTTTGTGGCTCGCGCCGCGGCCGCCCAGCATGACCCCGAACTCAGGCCAGTCTTCGCGCGCTCCCTCGGTCCACCGCGTAAAGGCCACGGTCGTCCCGTGGACGCCCATCAGTCCGCCGCCCCCGTAGACGAACTCGACCAGGTTCTGTCGGAGCGTGGCATCCTCGAACAGATTGCCGACGTTGTTGTTGAAGAAGACGGCATCGAACTGGCTCAGGCTCTCACGTTGAAAGACTGCCGGATCGCGGCTGATCACCGTGCTAAAGGCGCCGGTCTTCTGGCCCATCAACGTGAATGCCAGATTGGCCGTCGGAATCGAGCCGTGGCCGCCGTAGCCGACGTTCAGGTCGAAAATCAGCAGCTTGCGCGGCTTGCACGGCACCGCAGGCGCTGTGACGGGAACCGCCGCTTCGACTTTCTCGCGCTCGCTCGCCTGATCCGCCGCTTGCGCGGCGGTGCCGGCGACTGCCAGCAGCAGGGCAGCGGTGGCTGCGCCCGCGAGCAAGATGCGAATCAGGCGTGGCGATGGTTCTTCGGATTGGTACATAAGTGCCCTTTCTAATGATGAGCCTCGCGGACAGGGGTTTTCGTGAACCCAAACATCTGCTGTGCTGTCGGCCGCCGTCCAAAGCGGTGACAAGGCACCGCACTCCCAAACTCGGTTGCGGCTTCGCGCGGCCCGACGGCTCTGCGGTTGGTCGAAATCGCACCACACTCCAGGGTTTCGCCGCTCATTCCGCAACCGGCAACGCGAACAGCGTCACGCTGCAGGGGGCGACGGAAATCTTTTCCGACACTTGGACGGCCGCTTCCTCGATCTTCACGCGATGTGGATCGGACGGGTCGTTGTAGATCATCGGATCCTGGCCCGCGATCTGCCACCGCGTGCCGCTGCCGGCCAGTGTCGCCCCGCTGACGGCCAGCGGAATTTCGGCAGCCTGCAGCGAGGGATTGACCACGCCCAGCGTCAGCGTCTTGCGGTCTGCGCTCCAGGCGGCCATCGCGTCGATCGTGCGCGAGCACTCCGTCGCCACGGGCAGCGTGCCGAAGTGTTTCCGATACAGCTTCAGCACCAGGCCCGTCGTCTCGAAGGCAGCGGCCGTCTTGCTGGTCTTGATACAGCCGATCACGTTCACGGTCTGGGCATAATTGGCCATGTAGAACAACTCGCTGTCGCGGGCCATCTGGTGCAGTCCGGCGGCGATTCCCAAGCCGTCCTTCAGGAAGTACCGCGTGCCCAATTCGCCGAACACGTGAGGACCGTACCAGTAGTTCCACTCGTCCAGCGCGATGCGGATGTCCTTGCCGCGCAACGAGTCGATCTCCTGGCGGTAGCGGCGATGGGCCTCGGCCTTGCGGCGGACGGCGTTGGGAATCTGGCGGACGTGTCCGGCCAGACTCGTCTGCTCCTGGCAGTAGAAGTGTTCGCTGATCAGGTCCATATGGTCGGCACAGTTTTTCAGCATACCCTCGCTCCACCTGCCGACATCGCCGACCGCGATCAGTTGGATCGACGGATCGACGGCCCGCATGGCGGTGGCGAACTGGTTGTGTTTCTCCTGGTATTTCTCCAGCGGCATGTGGCCCAGTTGCCAGCCTCCGTACATCTCGTTGCCGATGCTCCAGTACTTCACCCCGTACGGTTCGCGGTGACCGTTTTCCGCTCGCAGTTTGCCCAGCGGCGTTTCGGGTCCGCCGTTGGCGTATTGCAGCTCGTCGACGGCCGCCTGCACATCGCCCAGCCCGCTGTTGACGGCGATGTAGGGTTCCGTGTTCAGCAGGCGGCAGAAGACCATGAACTCGTCCAGCCCGAAATCATTGTGCTCGATGCCTTGCCAGGCGGGGTTCTTGCGCGGCGGCCGGCGGTCTGGGTCGCCGATCCCGTCCCGCCAGTTGTAGCCGCTGACGAAGTTGCCGCCCGGCCAGCGGTAGACGGGCGAGTCGAGTTCCTTGAGCAGCGCCAAGGTGTCCGCTCGCATGCCTTGCACGTTGTCGGCGGGCATCAGCGAAACCGTGCCGACGGAGAAGCGGCCCTGGCCCGCGGCGGTGATTTCCAGGCGGCCCTCGTCCGTCGTCTTGCCGGCGGTGAATTCCAGCCGCATTTTCCCAAATGCCTCGGCCACCTGCGCGAGGGTGGTCACCTGGCGGTCGTTGGGACCGTTGCCCCAGATCAGGCTGACGCAAACCGGCCCGGCGTCCTGGGTGCCGGCCAGCCAGATCCGGCCGACGTACGATTTGCCCGCGATCAATCCCAACCCGGCCTGAGTGATGCCGCACGGCTGGCCGCCCTGCAGCGCGATGCGCGGCGTGTGTTGGCCCACGAAAGCCCCTTCCCGGACCATACTCACTGCACCGTCCGGTCCGATCGCCTTCCAGGGTGACTGGCCCTTGCCGATCGGATCGAAGAACTTGCGGTCCTGAAGCATTTCGGCCCAGATCCCGCCGTAGATACAGCGGCCGAGGTGCTCGATGAACTGGCCGTAGATGTACTTCGAGATGGGCTCGCCCGTCTTCGCCGCGTCGATCGTGATGCTCAGCGGCAGCGGCGGCGAGCGGGACAGCAGTTCCAAGGACACGTCGTCGTACCAGGCCTTGCCCGTGGCCAGCCCCCAGCCGCCGAACAGGCAATTCACTTGGATCGCGTCCTGCGCTTCCGTCTCGAAGACGACTTCGACCCGCGTCCAGTCGTTCGTGCCCGTCAGAGCGCGGGTGGCCACGGGCTGGATGTTATGGACGTTCAGCAGGGCCCCGCGGCCGTTTTTTGCTTGGACTTTTTCCGTTTTGATCCAGCCGGAAAGGCGATACTGCGCGTACGGCTCGACGGCGACGGTCGCGGCCCAGCCGATGTCGCCGCCCTGCTCCGAGGCGAGGGCGACGCTGCGTTGGCCGGTGCGCCCGACGGCGGCGTATTCGAACGCGCCGTCGCCGCCCCATTTCTGCGTCTGCCAGCCCGCGGGGCGGCCGTCACGCGCTTGCTCGAAGGAACGGTTCGGCAGGCTGTCTGTCGTTCGTTGGGCCTGAGCGACGCCGGCTGCACCAGCCGCCATAAGGCTGAACACAATCATCATGGTGTCTAATGTTCGGTGTCTCATAGTTCTCTTTCCTTTCTGAGCAACACGCCGTCAGCGAACCGGAGCAGACACGGAAGATAGCAGGCACGGCGAGACGTGCCTAGCACCAGGCCGTTCTTCCTGGCATATTGCGGGTGGCTATGATGACACGTTTTGCGTGGCACGGCCTACTTGTTGGCCGTGTTGACGCGGCGGGCACGGCCAACAAGCAGGCCGTGCCACACGGAAAAGCGTGATTCGATGGCGACAACGCGCGCGGCAAGAAAAACCGCTTGGTGCAGAAGCCAACACGCTACGCCGCATCCCGGTAGGTTTGCGGCGAGGATTTGGCGGACGGTCCCTGTGGGTCCTGCCTACGCCCACGGTTCAGCGCGGCAGGCGGTGTTTCGAGCAGAAAAAACTCGACGTCGCGGCGAACCCTGCCTGCGTGTGCCAGATGACCGCCGATGCCAAACAGGGCGCAGATTCGCCCCCCGAAGTGCGCGTAGGCCGCGCCGCGCTTCCCATCCCGCAGCAGCGATCCGAAGACCGTGAACGGGTGACACACGAGGGAAGCCGCTACGCCGTTGCCCGCAGCGTGCCGCCAGAAGACACACTCCGCGCCGCGTCCGGAATGGAACGACAACGGAACATCCGGCACGGCGGTGGACGACGTTCGCACGACGCTCTCCGCTGCCAGCACGGCTCGATAGCCCAACGCCTGCAGAGACAATGCGAAATCCACATCCGCCCAGTCGACATCCAGCCGTTCGCAGAATCCGCCGATCGCTTCCCAAATCCAACGACGGTAAAACCCGGCGAACAGCCCCGGACCGACAATCTCGCGGAGCAGGACGCGCGAGTCCTGCGAACGCGTAACGCCCGCGGCATGACATACTCGGCGGCCACCCCGCGTATAGCGCAGTCCCGCCGCCATGATTCGGTCCTCGTCGGCCGCATCCACCAAGATCGGGGCCACCGCACAGACTTGAAGATCGCGGAAGGACGCGAGGGCGGAGTCCGTCCAGCCATCGGTCGCTAGCACGCCGGGCTGCAAGACATGGACGATGTCGCCCTGGGAGGCGCGGCATCCCGCATTGATCATCTGCGACGAACCTGCACCCTGCGGGACGGGGACGAAACGAACCTCGCCCGCCAAGTCGTAGGGATCATCGTACACCTGGGAATGGACGACGAGCACTTCGCACTCCGCCGGCCGGTTCTGCAAAACCGAAGCGAGTGTATCCTCGAAGGAATCGTTGTCCGCCCACAGCGGGATGATGATGGACAGCCGGCACACGGGTCACCTTCCTTGCTTCTCTGCTCGTCTTATTTCGACCGATTTGCCTGGAGAAGTTAATACGAACGATAGAAACAGATTGGCGAACTTGGCGCAGCGAGGGGGAGGCCAAGCCCGGCACCCCTGGCCGGATCACACGTCTGCAAAGCGGCGTCACCGCTAGGGCGCGCGAAAAAGCGTCCTGCGGCCAAGCCGCAGAACGCTTGCTGGCATGTAGATAAACCCAATCCAAATCTTAATTTCGGCTCAGCGACGGGTAGGGCTCCGAACTATCCGACTTCTTGCCTTCCGTCCGCCTGACGGCTTCCAGGGTCACGCGCATGGCCACTGCGAGTTCCTGCGGCGAGAAGTACTTTTCGGTGTACCCGTTGCTCAGTTTCACTCGGTCCTTGGCCGCGAGTTGCTCCCAGCTCAGCCCGTCAGTGAAGTGCCAGGCCGCCGCTTGGGCCGCATTCTGAGTCACTTCGCCGCGTCCCAGCATCTTGCACACTTCGGCCACGCGCTGATCTTGAGTGAACGACTCGATGGGGCGAATCTCGTAAGGCACGCGCGGATTCGGATCTGTCTTCCCATGCTCCAGGCAGACCGTG
>Ga0116156_10002350_pt1 | contig 17255 bp, 18 predicted proteins | sample AD_UKC045_MetaG_FD_89891 | JGI IMG/M metagenome (GOLD analysis project Ga0116156, IMG submission 89891) | Active sludge microbial communities of municipal wastewater-treating anaerobic digesters from USA - AD_UKC045_MetaG | ecosystem: Engineered > Bioreactor > Anaerobic > Digestate | place: USA... | reverse complement strand
GTGATGCGCATATTTTTTGTAGGGATATACAAGACAAAACAAGTTACTATACCGGTGATTACTCCGGGCACCAAATCTTCGGTAACTAAGGTTACGGCAACCACGACCAGCATAGGTATCAGGAAGTTTCTCAGCTTTGGCTTTACCCTGCCAAGAATCCTGTCTCTTTCTTCATCAAATTCCATACTGCTGGAAGCCAGTTCAACGGGGAAAAGGACCCCATCGTTTGCTCTTTCATATGCTTTTTTCAGCGGGCCCACCTTTGGGATGACGCCGTATATCATAAACGGTACCATTGCAACGGCAATAATCGCATAAAAGATGTAAGGTATAAGTTTTGTAAAGCCTACAACCAGTGTTTGGTCACCGGTGACTCCCACTGCCTGCATAAGGCCGAATATGAATACAGCCCATGTAGAGAAAGGGTTCAAAACGCATATAGGCGCTCCTGTTGTATTGATCGTTATTGCCAGCATTTCTCTGGGCACCTTATACTGGTCCGTGATCCCCCTCATTGCTGAGCCAATGGTTAAGTTGTTCAAATAATCATCGATAAATATCAGGATCCCCAGAATGTATGTAGCAACAAGGCTGCTTTTATCGGATTTTATGTATTTCGTGGCAACGGCCCCGAATCCGAAAGTACCTCCGGATTCCTCAAGGAGCTTGATCAAACCGCCGAACAGCAGCAGCATGAGCAAAATCCAGGAATATGTTTCATCTGCAAGCATGACATAAATCAAATCAATGAACGACCATAAAATACCTGATAATCCTTCACCGATGAACAATGCAATCGCAATAGAAACTAAAATGCATTCAAAGATCCTTCTTGTCCATAATACAGAAACCAGTAAAACAACAATAGGTATACATGAAATCAGTCCGTATCCTCCATCCAATGATCTATCCCTCCTTTACAGCATTTTCTCAACTATATATCAATCATTTTTGTAAATTGATTTGACCGAATACCTCATAAATGATTTTAAGCGCCGCCCATGAAGTGATATTGTTTTCCGAGTCCAGCGGCGGGGATACTTCCACGAGATCCATTGCTGTTATCGGAAGTTCAGCTATCATGAATTTAACGGTTTCAAGCAGCTCCCTGCTGGTCAGACCGCCGGCTTCGGGTGTCCCGGTACCCGGGGCGCATGAAGGATCGAGGACATCGATATCCAGAGTAAAATAAACAGCATCATAAGAAGAATACTTCTCTTTTAGTTTTTCCCAAACATATCTATAACCGTTTTTATGGATATCGTAAGCTTTAATGAGCAATACCTCGGGATGAGCGTTTAAATACTCGATCTCTTCTGTTTCCCAAGAACGGATTCCGACAAGAGAAAGGTCTCCCGGAGAAATCACATCATCGACGGTCCTTTTTTCCGTACAGGCATGAGACCATTTGTGCCCGTCATATTCATCACAGATGTCCGAATGGGAATCAAAATGGATTACACCGATTTTACGTCCTTTATTATAGCGCCCAAAGGCTCGATGGAGCGGAATGGTAACTGAATGATCACCTCCTAAAAAAAGGCAGAATGCTTTGCTCTGCATAAGCTTGAGCGCTTCATCCTCAACGGTTGCATAATAGCGGGGCCAGTCCAGATCTATGGCGACATCACCGGAGTCATAGACCTTCAATCCGTCAAAGATAAGGCCTTCTTCAGTTGTTGGGGGTAGGTAGCGGGAGAGGTTTCTGATCATCTCCGGCGCCAGTGCGGTCCCTTTTCCGCAGCTGACTGCTCCGTCGAAGGGAACACCCATAACGCACACGTCAGCCCCTTCGCATACTTGGGTGTTAATCTCACCCCATGGCTTTAAATCGATCATGCTATCAGTCTCCTTTCTTCTGTATCTTTAGAATATTCTAAAGATTATTAATAAAAACCTAAGGCAGTAGTATATAATAAATATTTTTATACTTATAAAGTAGTATAAAAATAAAATAAAGTGTTATATAATGTGCATTGAAAGCCGTGATGTCTATGCTTAATAAAACCCCGGAGGGGAAACAGGGATCAAACGATAGAGGAGGAACAAACAGATGCTCGACCAAAAGCAATGGGAAAAAATAAATGATATAATAGCCTCGATCCATGCAACTAAGAATACCACTGCCATGAGGACAGCCTTTCTTCAAAAGCTTATGGGTGTGGTGAGTTTTGATTTTTCGGATTTTAATATAGGCATGATGCAAAATACTGCCGATCCTTGTTTAGTGGATCCGGTTGTGGTCAGCAAATTTGATAAAAAATTTGAAGAAGACTTTATTTATCAGTATGAAAGTATCTTTGCCCCTATGGACTATGTAAAATGGCTTTTTTTGAGCAGTGAGTCATTGGTATACAGGGAATCGGATCTTGTCAATGATGAAGTTAGAAAGAAAAGTCCTTTCTATCTGCAATATTTAAAAATCTTCGATCTGGTCAACATAGCCGGGATAGTAATATCCAGCGGCGGGCAATTCGTTGGGGCGGTCACGCTGTATAAAAGAGAAAAAAACGGGGATTTTTCCGATGTGGATATGTATGTTTTAAAACAGCTGCTTCCTCATCTACAAAACATATTTGACACAGAGGAGGAAGTGCTGAGGAAGAATGTAAAAAGCCAATCGTATTTGCTTAAGAATCAATACCGATTAACTAACAGAGAAATAGAAATAATCGGATATATATATAAAGGCTTCAGAAACGATGATATCGCCGAATCTCTGGGCATAGCCTCGAACACGGTAAAAAAACATATTTATAACATGTATGATAAGCTTGAGGTCAAAAGTCGCATCCAGTTGGTGAATTTCATTTATGAAAACCGGCTGCAGGATCTTTGGAAGATATAATCGGACTGCCGCTTTCGTTTTTTATGTTTATATGCTATCATTGGCAACGGTAAGCTTAAGCAAGGGAAAGTGAGATAAATTACAATGGACTACACAAGGGTCAAGGTCTGTGCCGACGTAAAGGATCTGGAATCTATAGCTGTTATGCTGCTGGATAAGGGTATAAGCGGTGTCGAACTGCAGGAACCCGGGGTCTATGCCGACTTTTTAAACAAACGCAGCAGCTATGATTGGGATTATATTGATCCGTCAGTAGAAAATTTAAGCGGGATATCTCCCAGTATAACTTTTTATCTTGAAGACAGTCTGCAGGGTATTGGGCTGCTGGAAGATGTATTGGAGGATATCCGTGTTTTTCATATTGACAAGATAGAAATCGCAGGAGTATCCGATGAGGACTGGAAAGACAAATGGAAACAATACTTCAAGCCCACACGGATAACAGACAGGTTTGTAGTGAAACCAAGCTGGGAGCCATATGAAAAAAAACCTGATGAGTTAGTTATCGAGATAGACCCGGGAATGGCCTTCGGTACCGGCGCCCACTCCACCACGAAGTTATGCATAAGGTTGTTGGAGAAATACTTAAACAATGAACGGCAGACAGTTTTAGACATGGGCTGTGGCTCGGGGGTATTGGCGATCGCTTCGGCGCTTCTTGGAGCAAAAAAAGTTCTGGGTGTGGAAATCGATCCCGTTGCGGTTGAAATCGCAAAAAAGAACATTGCGGCAAATAACCTTTTGGGTAATGTTGATATAATACAAGGTGATTTGACAAAAGGCATCGAATACAAAGCAGATGTTCTGGCTGCCAATCTCACAGCAGACCTGATAATATCCCTCCTGAAAGACGCATCAGAGCATTTAAACAAAAATGGGATATTCATTGTCTCCGGCATCCTGCAGGAAAAAGAGGACGAGGTTGTATCAGCATTCATCGACGCGAAATATCATATCCTCGATATGCTAAAAGAGGAGGAATGGTGCGCCATGGCTGCTGCGCTGAACCGGGAGGAAAGAAAATGAATCGTTTCTTTGTAGACCAGACTGCGGTTAAAGACTGCCATATAGAAATCACGGACAAAGATGACATCAAGCATATTTTAAATGTGCTCAGGCTGGGCAGAGGCGATAAACTGGAGATTTCAGATTCAAAAGAGTTTGAATATGAAACGGAGATTGTAAAATCAGGCTCGGCAGCGGTCACATTAAGGATACTCGATAAACAAAGATTTGCCGGGGAACCGCAAACAGAGGTCACATTGTATCAGGGGATCCCCAAGCATAGTAAGATGGAAGACATAATTCAAAAATCCGTAGAGCTTGGCGTATATTCCGTTGTCCCGGTTTTTACCGCAAGAACCGTAGTGGAGGAAAAGCAAGGGTTTTCAAAGAAAACAGAACGGTGGAAAAGGATTTCCGCAGAGGCGGTAAAGCAATGCAAGAGGGGAATAAAACCGGAAATACAAAAAAGCATTTACTTTTCGGAAATGCTTGGCAACCTTAAGAAGTATGAATTGGTTTTGTTTCCCTATGAGGATGAAAAAGACAGATCCATCAAAGATATATTGCGTGGTTTGGAAGTATCCAAAAGAAAAATTGCCGTGATTATCGGACCTGAAGGCGGATTCTCGGAAGAAGAAGCCCGTGCGGTTATCGCTGCCGGCGGGGTATCCGTAACCTTAGGCAAAACCATACTGCGCACCGAAACCGCCGGCCCTGCTGCCCTTGCCATGATAATGTATGAGCTGGAATTGTGAGAAAAAGAAATGAGAATTGCTTTTTATACCCTTGGATGCAAAGTAAATCAATACGAAACACAGGCTTTAAAAGAAGAGTTTATGCGTCACGGTTTTGATATTTCCGATTCAGACGAAGAAGCTGACATATATGTGGTGAATACCTGTACAGTTACCGGTCTGGCGGATCGCAAATCCCGTCAGTATATTCGAAGAGTGAAAAAGCTGAACCCCGAAAGCATCGTGGCCGCCATCGGCTGCTATGCCCAAATAAACCCGGAAGCAGCAGCAGCGATAACAGGTGTGGATCTGGTTGTGGGAAACAATGAAAAGACGGTGCTGCCTGAATACATTGAGGATCTGCTGAAAGAAAAGCAAAGAGGAGGCGTCAAAGAGGTATGCATCCGCATCCTGAAAACAGAAGAACTGACGGAGTATAAAGAATGCGGCAGCATAACCTCCATGGAATCCCGCACAAGAGCATATATAAAAATCCAGGACGGATGCGATCAGTTTTGTTCTTATTGCATTATTCCCTATGCCAGAGGACCGATCCGCAGCAGAGCGCCATCAGAGATCTTAAAGGAAGCTGAGAGCCTGTTGGGGAAAGGTTTTAAAGAGCTTGTGCTCACAGGGATCAATACGGCACTCTATGGAATGGAACGCGATTTCTGCGGGGGAAAAGAAAGGCATGAGTATATCAGGGATGTTCCGGGGATCGAAATGATTGTCAGGATGCTGAACGAGCTCCCCGGGGACTTCCGCATACGTCTGGGCTCCTTAGAGCCTACAGTGGTCAATGCTATGCTCGTGAAAAGGCTGCTTAAATACGATAAGCTTTGTCATCATATGCACCTTTCCCTCCAGAGCGGAAGCGATAAAATACTAAAAGCGATGAACCGTCACTATGACAGGCACGACTATCTGGAAATTGTGAAAGTACTGTGGGATGAGGATGAACATTACGGGATCACGACGGATGTTATCGCAGGCTTCCCCGGCGAAACGGAAAAGGATTTCAAAGAAAGCATAGACTTGATCAAACAGGTGGGATTCCTGAAGACCCACGTATTTCCATATTCGGATAGGCAGGGCACAAAGGCTCGGGATATGAAGGATAAGGTGAATCCTAAAATAAAGAAAATCAGGAGCGCAGAATTGACAGCGATTTCTGAAGCTTCGGCTTTAAACTTTTTGAAAAGCACCATCGGGATTAAAAGAATGGTGCTGTTTGAGGAATATGACAAGGATACCGGAACGGCCAGCGGGTTTTCGGATAATTATATCAAAGTCTATTGTCAGGTAACAGATGAAGAGCAAGGGCTAAAGATACTTAATACTTTAGAAAAGGTTGAATTTACGGACACATTTCGGGACGGCATAAAAGGTAGACTGATAAATCTCCGGTAATGCATTGCAGTGAGTACCTGTTCATTGTATAGTATACGATAAGGTCCAATGGCCCGGTTGATAATGCTCTGTTAAGAAAAAACGATCAGGAGTGAGATCTATGGAAAACTGTATTTTCTGTAAAATCGCAAATAAAGAGATCCCGTGCAGCATCGCCTATGAAGATGATGTGATTATGGCTTTTCATGATTTACAGCCCCAGGCACCCGTACATGTGCTCATCATCCCGAAGGAGCATATCGCTTCCCTGGATGAAGTGTCCTTCGATCATGTAGAGGCAATGGGGTGGCTCATGGCAAAGGTCACAGATATCGCTGCCCAGCTGGGGCTGGAAAACGGATATCGCTTAGTGTGCAACTGCGGTGAAGACGGTATGCAGACCGTAAAGCATCTTCATTTTCATCTTTTGGGTAAAAGGAAGATGCTGTGGCCTCCGGGCTGAGCTCTGTCGGTTGTACAAAAAAATCTTGATTATTTACTGCGCTGTGTGTATAATAGATTCGTTGTAGGCGAAACCGTTCCATTTACTCCATTTGGACAAAGGTCAAATTTTGTTCAGGAGTAACAGTGCATCTGAAGTCCTAAATACGGAGGGAGGGAAAATGTATAGATGGCACAGGTTGTTGTTAGGGAAGGTGAAAACCTGGAAAGCGCGCTGAAGAGATTCAAGCGGTCTTGCGCAAGAGACGGTGTAATGTCTGAACTCAGAAAAAGAGAACATTACGAGAAGCCGAGCGTCAAAAGAAAGAAAAAGTCAGAAGCTGCCCGAAAAAAGGCAAAGAAGTATTAAGAAGCAGTTGGTCAAGAAAAGATGCCCTCTCTGATTTTGAGAAAGCAAAACGAACGGATTTGATATAAACCTGCAACAGTAACTGAAACATAGCATTTATAACCCGGTGTTACCGGGTTATTTTTTTTTTGCCCGAATCATAATGTATAAAGATTGGAGGGACTGCTTATGTTTGCGATGGATGAAATGATTTATGATTTCGGCGTAAATCTGCCGAGGATACTGGCCGGCGGTAAGACCGGAATAATTGACCACGTAAAAAAGCTCCTCATAGTAACTGAAAAAAATATCGTTGCAGGCTGCGGATCCGGCTATATTTCACTTCATGGGACAAATCTTTCAATAAAGCTGCTTTCAGAAGAAAGGGTTATTGTAAACGGAGAGATAGATGTGATTGAAATATTCCATAACAAGGGGTAAGACATGCATTATAAAAGCATCTTGGCAGAAGGCTTTGAGGTCCACGATCTGCTCTCCCGATGCCTAAAACAGAATGTTACGTTAAAAAACATAAGGGTGCCTGACAACTGCGAATTTACGGCAGATGTCAAAGGCAAGGACTGGCAGCGTTTTTTACAGATCACTGGAAATCGTTACCGAGTGATCGTTACAAAGGAAAAAGGATTTAAACCGTTGATAACACATATTCTGTCTCGGAGAATGACCCTTGTAGGAAGCTTGATCTTTTTGACTGTGGTTTTGCTCCAAACTTCTTTTATTTCCGAAATCCGGGTTTTTGGCTATGAAAAGCTTACCGAAAGAGAGATACTTAAGCAATTACAGGAAGCGGGCCTTTATGTGGGCTGCAGCCGTTCTGTCGACATTGACCGGGTGGAAATAAAGATGTATCGGGATTTTGAGGAAATAAGCTGGATTGGTATCGAACTTAAGGGGGGATTGGCTGAAGTTACAATCGCAGAGAGACCGGAACCCGTCGTGACTGTTAAAAATGATGAGCCATGCAATGTAGTAGCTATAAAAGAAGGCTATATCGAAAAAGTGATAGCCAGGGAAGGAAAGACGTCAGTTAATAAAGATGATTTTGTTCATGTTGGAGATGTGGTTATTTCGGGTATACTTGAGATTGAGGATAAAACCTACAGCAGGGGCAAAGGAGGGCCGTTGTTTCGATATGTGCATGCTGAGGGAGAAGTTTATGCCAAAACGGTGTATCGGTTTATCTGCTATCAGGAAAGCAATGCATTAGAGAAAAAAAAGACGGGAAAGACAGTACCCGGTATCCGGGTTTCAGTGGGAAACAGCACTTTTAACACAGCCGCGATGATTGTACCGTACGAGATTTCCGTTTATGAGGAAAAAAAGATATTAGATCTGCTATGGCCTCTGCCGGTAGAATTTGCTGTCAATAGGGTATCGGAGCTTACACTCTGCCGAACGAAAAGAAACCAGGAGGAAATCGAAAAAGAGGCCAACCGTCAGGCAAGAGATTTAATTAAAAGGCATTTGCCGGAATCGGCTCAAATATTAAATAAAGGTTTGAAGTTTTTGCCTGGAGAAAATATAATAAAGGTTACAATATTAATAGAAGCCCTGGAGCAGATCGGCCAAAAAAAGTCGTTTATATCTCCCGGAGCCTGCAGCGAAAAAATAATAGCCGGATATTATTGTCTCGCACCGGAATAGAGAGGAAAAAGTATTTGGAGAATATGCAAATCGAAGAAATCCGTATAAAGATCGACGGTGAGGATGACAGCGAACAGCTTTTTGGAAATCTTGATGTCAATCTTAGGATCATACAGGATAATTATGACGTAGTAATCGTTCAACGGCAGGATGAAATCATTTTGCGCGGAAAAGAGGCCGGAAAAGCCGAGGAGATCATTGACGAGCTGGTGGCTATCCTCCGTTCGGGAGAAACTCTGGACACACAAAAGGTCAATTATGTTATCAGCTTAAAGGAAAAAGGCCTTTCTTACAGGGAAAGCAATATAAACAAAGATGTGATATGCTTTACCCATCGAGGGAAGGCAGTCAGGCCGAAGACAATCGGACAAACCTCCTATGCACGAAGCATCAAAGCAAATGGAATTGTTTTCGGAATCGGCCCTGCCGGAACCGGAAAGACATATATTGCCGTTGCTCTTGCCATCAATGCTCTGAAAAATAAAGAGGTTGCAAAGATCATTCTTGCAAGGCCTGCAGTCGAAGCCGGCGAAAGGCTGGGGTTTCTCCCAGGGGACCTTCAGGAAAAAGTCGATCCCTATCTCAGGCCCCTTTATGACGCGCTTTATGATATACTGGGGCGTGAGGCCGCATTGCGGCTTAAGGAACGGGAGATTATCGAAGTAGTACCACTTGCATATATGCGTGGAAGAACTCTGGACAATTCCTTCATAATCCTTGATGAAGCGCAGAATACCACCAGAGAGCAGATGAAAATGTTTCTGACACGGTTAGGGTTTGGATCAAAGGCGGTTATAACTGGGGATATTACACAAATAGATCTTCCGAAAGGAAAGAAATCAGGGCTTATTGATGCCTATCATACGTTAGACGATGTGCCGGGAATCGAATTCTGTTTTCTGAAAGACACGGATGTGGTGCGGCATCCTCTTGTCAAAAGGATCATAAACGCATATGATCAGCGCACGCCGAAAGACAGCTGTGAGAATGAATTTGAAGATGAAAAAGAGGAACTGGATCAAGATCAGTAGACTCGGCAGGAAGGGTTGCGTTATGGAAATTGTATTCAGCGATGGCAGAAAGCCGGGAAAACCGATTTTAACCAAAATGTATGAGGCTGCCGGATTATGCCTTGCAAAAAAAGGTGTTGATTCGGAAAGAGTCATGGTTTCTGTGACCTTTGTCAGCAGAGAAGAGATAAAAGAACTCAATACGCTTTATCGGAACATTAACGAAATAACCGATGTGCTTTCTTTCCCGCAATATGAGAATCCAGGCCAATTTCCATCCCAGGGGACAATACTGCTTGGCGATGTGGTGATATGCACTGAGCAGGCCCTGCTCCAAGCGGATGATTTCGGACATTCTCCGGAACGGGAGCTGGTGTATCTTTTCGTACACAGCATGCTGCACCTTTTAGGCTATGATCATGGGGAAGCGGGAGGAAAAAAAGACATGAGGGAGTTTGAAGAATCCGTAATGGAACACCTGAGACTGCCAAGAGAGGAGATGGAACAATGAACCGTGATAAAGAGCTTTATTTAATGGCCAGGCAAGCCCTCAAGCATGCTTATGCTCCCTTTTCAAACTTTACGGTAGGGGCTGCTCTTCTCACTGAATCCGGAGAGGTATTTACAGGTGTAAATGTTGAAAATTCATCATTAGGAGCGACTATTTGCGCTGAGCGCACCGCTTTTGTGAAAGCAGTCTCCGAAGGGCAGAGGAGATTCAGCGCCATTGCCGTAGTATCAGGGGAGGGCGCAGTGCTGCCTTGCGGAATATGCAGGCAGTTCATGTTTGAGTTCGGAAATGATTTAAGGATCATAACCGGAGAGGATGAGGATCATTTAAAGGTATACGGCATCAGAGATTTGTTACCGGAGGGTTTCCGGCTGGAGAGGTAAGCGGGTATACTAAAATAATCTGCTTAACAGGAGCAATCATGAAATCAGGTTTTATCGGGATAATCGGGCGCCCCAACGTGGGGAAATCCACCCTATTGAATGCCATCTTGGGAGAAAAGATCTCCATTACGACAGATAAGCCGCAGACGACAAGGAATAGCATAAGGGGGATATATACCAGGGACGGCGGAGAAGAAACCGGTTGTCAAATGATATTTATTGATACTCCGGGCATCCATAAACCTCGCAACAAGCTTGGAAGCTATATGACGGATATGGCAGTCAGGACTCTTAAAGAGGTTGATGTTATTGTTTTTATCGTGGACGACATATGCGGCCCCGGAGACATGCATATATTGGAAATGCTAAAGCAAACTGCAACGCCTTCCATTCTGGCTATCAATAAAATCGACAAGCTCCCGCCGGACCGGTTCCGCAGTATCTATGAAGAGTATGATGCAATGGGTATATTCCACAGCATCCTTGGGATTTCGGCACTGGAAGGCAAAAACCTCCGGCCTTTGATCGAAACTGTGGAAAGCTTGCTTAAAGAAGGACCGATGTACTTTCCGGAGGATATAGTGACAGATCATCCGGCAAAGTTTCTTGTAAGTGAAATAATTCGGGAAAAAACTCTGCTGTATCTTGAAGAAGAGGTGCCCCACGGCATCGCGGTTGAGATAGAAGGCTATCAGGAAAAAGAGGATGTGACTGTTATCGGTGCTGTGATCTATTGCGAAAAGAAGTCTCACAAGGGGATCATCATCGGAAAAGGCGGCAAAAAACTAAAAGGCATAAGCAAAGGCGCCCGAATGGAAATCGAAGGCCTGCTGGGGACAAGAGTCTATCTTGAAATCTGGGTCAAGGTCAGAGAAAACTGGAGAGACAGTTCATTTTCCATATCGGAATTTGGTTACCGGAAAGAATAAAGGTCATATGTATACAGAAACAGAAGGCATTGTTCTGAAACAAACTAAAATAGCCGCCGGCAGGCGAATGCTTGTCATTTTCAGCAAACACTACGGAAAAATCAGCGCCGGGACCTACATCAGCGAAAGGGGAAATAACAAATCTGCTTTAGCGTTGCGTCCTTTTGCTTACGGAAAGTACCAGATCAGAAGAACCGGCGATTATTATCACATTAACGGCTGTGAAACGATATCGAGCCATTATTCCATAGGAGAGGATATAGATAAATTTCTTTGCGCATCCTGCGGGATGGAATTTACAAATAAGCTGCTGCCGGAAGAAGCGGAAGCTAAAAAGCTCTTCGTGCTCTTTTCCGAGTTTCTTGATATGATGGAAAAACGAACAAAAAAACATGAAACTTTACTAGTAGGATATCAGCTTAAGGCTCTGGCCTTAAGCGGAAGCGCTCCGTTATTAGATAGTTGTGTTATGTGCGGCTCAAAAGAGAATCTTACAGGTTTCAGCATCACGGACGGGGGAACCCTTTGTGAAGCGTGCAAAGCACTTAAAAGAAACAAGGAACGATTGATTTACGAAACGGATTTTGATATATTAAACGTGATCAAATTCCTGATCCAAAAGCCTTTATCCCAGTTAGAAAACTTGGCATTGGGTGACAGCACACTCGAAAAGATTAAAATGATTTTGAAAGACTATGCTGTCTGTCACCTTGACATCGGCGGCTTGAAAAGTGAAGAGTGCATGAACCGCCGGTAGGCAGCGGTTCATGCCTGAATAAGTGTTATTACATAAAGATATAAAAAGGAGAGGGGTGTTTTTTAATGGAAATCACACTTGAGAAGATCGAATTGGTAAAGGATAGAACCGGAGTCAGTTACAAAGAGGCAAAGGAAGCATTGGAAGCAGCCGAAGGCAGCGTAGTGGACGCAATTATCAGTATCGAGGAGTCTATCGATATCAAAGCCAAGAGTAAGCTCAGCGAGCAAAGTGCAGCTATTGTTGAGAAAATCAAAAGAGCGATCAGGAAAGGCAATGTTTCAAAGATCATTGTAAGAAAAGGCGACGATGTTATGCTGAATCTCCCCGTGAGCGTAAGCATAATAGGTTCGGTCCTTGCTCCGTGGGCCGCAGTTGCGGGAATAATCGCCATATTCGGTACAAAGTGCACTATCGAGCTTATCAAGGATAACGGCGACGTAGTCGATATAAGTGAAATCGCTGCCGATACCTTTGAAGACGTAGTGGAGAAAGGTTCTGAAATAGCCGATGATGTCAGAGAAAAGAGCAGCGATGTATTTGAGAGCGTTAAGTCAAAAGCAAACGAAGCAATAAGCAAAGCTGTTAAAAAGGACAACAAAGACAATGAAAAGGCTTCAGAGCCTGCAGGCGACAGCGAGTAGCGACAAATAACAGAATGGAGCAATATAGGAACATGAGCAAAGAATTTTCATTGGAAGTAATCGTAGCATTGGCAAAGTCAAGAGGTTTTGTTTACCCGGGGTCTGAAATATACGGAGGACTTGCAAATACATGGGACTACGGCCCGATAGGCGTGGAGCTCAAAAATAATGTAAAAAAGGCATGGTGGAAAAAGTTTATTCAAGAATCAAAATACAATGTCGGGCTGGATGCGGCTATACTAATGAATCCTAAAACCTGGGTGGCTTCCGGGCACGTAGGAGGATTTTCGGACCCGCTCATCGACTGCAAAAGCTGTAAATCAAGATTTCGTGCCGATAAGCTGATCGAGGATTATATTAAATCTCAGGAAGATATGTCAGTGAACGTGGACGGTTGGTCCAATGAGAAGCTGCAAGAGTTCATCAAAGAAAAGAAAATCGCATGCCCCGAATGCGGCAAGAGTGATTACACCGGCATCAGGAAATTCAACCTCATGTTCAAAACCTTTCAAGGTGTCACAGAGGATTCGCAGGCGGAATTATTCCTGCGGCCTGAAACAGCACAGGGGATTTTTGTGAATTTTAAAAACGTAGCCAGAACATCCAGAAAAAAGATACCCTTCGGGATAGGGCAGATTGGCAAGTCGTTCAGAAACGAGATAACTCCGGGCAATTTTATATTTCGCACAAGGGAATTCGAACAGATGGAGTTGGAGTTCTTCTGCAAACCCGGTACCGATCTTGAATGGTTTGCGTACTGGAAAGATTTCTGCGAAAAATGGCTGAGATCCCTCGGCATGAATATGGATAATGTGAAGCAAAGAGATCATGAAAAAGAAGAGCTTTCGCACTACAGTAACGCCACTACGGATTTTGAATACAGATTCCCCTTTGGATGGGGAGAGCTTTGGGGTATTGCGGACCGTACAGATTATGATCTCAGGCAGCATCAGGATCATTCGGGGCAGGATATGATATATATGGATCCCGAGACCAACGAAAAATATATACCTTATTGTATCGAACCTTCCCTGGGAGTGGAGCGCATGACGCTGGCATTTTTATGCGATGCTTATGATGAAGAAGCTGTTACAGATGTAAACGGTAAGGAGGACAAACGCGTGGTGCTTCGTTTCCACCCCGCTCTGGCTCCCTTTAAAGCTGCGGTTCTTCCATTGACCAAAAAGCAGAGCGGTATTGCCGAAGCCCTGCACGAAGAGCTTTCTAAATACTTTATGGCCGACTATGACGTTCCCGGAAGCATCGGCAAGCGTTACAGGAGACAGGATGAAACGGGTACACCTTTCTGCATAACCGTTGATTTTGATACCGAGACGGATCAGACTGTTACAGTCAGGGACAGGGATACGATGGAACAGATCAGACTGCCTATGTCCGATATCAGAGACTACATCGAGAAAAAGCTAATATTTTAAAAGGAGAAATAAACTATGAGCAAAAAGTATGTTTATCTGTTCCGCGAAGGCAGCGGTTCCATGCGGGAACTGTTGGGAGGGAAAGGTGCAAACCTTGCAGAAATGACCAACCTGGGCATGCCTGTACCACAAGGCTTCACCATCACCACAGAGGCTTGTACAAGATATTATGAAGACGGAGAAGCAATAAACGATAGTATCCGTTCTGAAATAATGGGTTATATAAGTGAACTTGAGGGTATGACCGGAAAGAAGTTCGGCGATGTGAACAATCCGCTCCTGGTTTCGGTGCGCTCAGGGTCCAGAGCTTCGATGCCGGGCATGATGGATACTATACTGAATTTAGGTCTTAACGATGAGGTTACCGAGAGCTTTGCGAAGAAGACAAACAATCCGAGGTTTGCATACGACTCCTACAGAAGGTTTATCCAAATGTATTCCGATGTAGTTATGGAAGTGGGAAAATCCTATTTTGAAAAACTCATCGATGAAATGAAAGTAAATAAAGGTGTCACCGACGATACAGAGTTAAATGCAGACGACCTTAAAGCACTGTCGGAGCTTTTTAAAAAGGAATATAAGGATAAAGTCGGAGAAGATTTCCCCAGCGATCCGGTAGACCAGCTCTTTGGGGCCATTAGGGCGGTCTTCCGATCCTGGAACAACCCGAGGGCCATCTATTACAGGAGGATGAACGATATCCCTTCAACATGGGGGACTGCGGTCAATGTGCAATCCATGGTTTTCGGAAACATGGGAGATACCTCCGGCACGGGAGTCGCTTTTTCCAGAAACCCGGCTACCGGCGAAGCCAAGCTCTACGGGGAATTTCTTATGAATGCACAGGGCGAAGATGTGGTGGCGGGCATAAGGACTCCTCAGACTATCGATCACCTGAAAGATATCAACCAGGAAGCCTATGAGGAATTTTATAAAATAGTATATACCTTGGAAAAACACTACAAAGATATGCAGGATATGGAGTTCACCATTGAAGAAGGCAAGCTGTATATGCTGCAAACCAGAAACGGCAAGAGAACAGCCGCAGCAGCCCTGAAAATCGCCTGCGATCTGGTGGATGAGGGCATGATAACGCCTGCCGAAGCGGTAGCCATGATCGACCCCAGGCAGTTGGATGCGCTTTTGCATCCCCAGTTCGATGCAAAAGCTTTGAAAGCCGCAAAGCCCATTGGAGCAGGTCTCCCCGCATCTCCGGGGGCTGCCTGCGGTCAGGTGGTGTTTACCGCCGATGATGCAGCCGAATGGGGGAAAAACGGTTCAAGTGTTATCCTTGTGAGACTTGAAACATCCCCGGAGGATATCGAAGGCATGCACTATTCCAAAGGGATCCTTACAGTCAGAGGAGGCATGACTTCTCATGCGGCGGTGGTAGCCAGAGGAATGGGCACCTGCTGCGTTTCAGGATGCGGTGAGATCAGCATAGATGAAGAAGCTAAAAAATTCACTTTAGGCGGGCATGAATTCAAAGAGGGAGACTATATTTCTCTTGACGGTTCCACCGGTAACATTTACGGAGAGGCAATAGCCTCTGTGGAAGCTTCTATATCCGGAGATTTTGACAGGCTCATGACTTGGGCGGATGAGATCAGAACCATGAAGGTAAGAACAAATGCGGATACGCCTCATGATGCGTCCCAAGGCAGGAAATTCGGCGCCGAAGGGATCGGCCTTTGCCGAACAGAGCATATGTTCTTTGACTCTTCAAGGATAGCTGCAATGCGTGAAATGATAGTCTCAAAGACAGAAGAGCAAAGAAGGACTGCCTTAGCTAAGCTTCTTCCAATGCAGAGGGATGATTTTGAGGGTATCTATGAGGCTATGGAAGGACTGCCGGTTACTATCCGTTTCCTGGATCCGCCTCTTCACGAATTCCTCCCAACCGATGAAGAGGATATTGCGGATTTGGCCGCCGATATGAAGATGGAAATTGCTGAGCTCAAATCAATTATAACTTCGCTCCATGAGTTCAACCCGATGATGGGGCACAGAGGCTGCCGTCTCACAGTTTCTTATCCGGAAATAGCGGAGATGCAGACCACCGCTGTTATTGAAGCAGCTATCAATGTGCAAAAAAAGCATCCCGAGTGGACCATGGTTCCGGAGATAATGATACCGCTGGTTGGAGAAATCAAGGAGCTGGCCTATGTTAAAAATATAGTTGTCGAAACTGCAAATGCGATCATTGCAAAATCCGGAATCGAGCTCAAATACCTGGTGGGAACCATGGTCGAAGTTCCGAGAGCGGCATTGACGGCTGATGAAATCGCAAAGGAGGCGGAATTCTTCTCCTTCGGAACCAACGATCTGACTCAAATGACTTTCGGTTTCAGCAGGGATGATGCCGGTGGGTTCCTGAATGCTTACTACGATAAGAAGATCTATGAGAACGATCCTTTTGCAAAGCTGGACCAGACGGGAGTAGGTAAATTAGTAAAAATGGCGGTTGAATTAGGTAAGAGTACAAGATCCGACATCAAGCTCGGTATTTGCGGAGAGCATGGAGGAGATCCTTCCTCTGTGGAATTTTTCTACAATGCGGGACTGAACTACGTTTCCTGCTCGCCTTTCCGCGTACCGATCGCAAGGCTCGCCGCCGCACAGGCAGCGCTCAAGGCAAGGAAATAAAACCGGACTGAGTTCGGACAGGGTATTGCACCATGACTGCTTGGAGCAATACCCTTTTATTTTGAACGCGAATGCAAAAATTCAAGCAGCTATTTGGTTTTGTCCAATCTATCATCCAGATTGTTCAGAAAGTCCTCCGTCTTATCCTCAACCCGCTCTCCTGCACGATCCATTGCATTTTCCGCTTTGTTTTTCAGGTTTTCCGCCTTACCTGTAACATTGCCGATGATATCTTTAAAGCCATCTCCTATTTCTTCCATACCTTTTTGTATCTTCCCCACGATATCACTCCCTTTTTTTATTCTATTATTCCGCATTTAAAAAAAACAATGCATGCTTCCTTATTCGTCGGAGCCCTTTGTTGTAAATTCCCGCAAAATGTAGTAGTATATGAATAATATAAATACTGGTAATAATTTATATTATTTTTACAAACTCTAAAAATAGGTTATATGGATCAAGGGGATATAATGAATACTAAGTCCCAAAAGCTGGCAGCCCTTGTGAT
>Ga0116156_10002336_pt1 | contig 17305 bp, 17 predicted proteins | sample AD_UKC045_MetaG_FD_89891 | JGI IMG/M metagenome (GOLD analysis project Ga0116156, IMG submission 89891) | Active sludge microbial communities of municipal wastewater-treating anaerobic digesters from USA - AD_UKC045_MetaG | ecosystem: Engineered > Bioreactor > Anaerobic > Digestate | place: USA... | reverse complement strand
CCTACTGCTGTAACAACCACTTCGCCAAGCTGTGTAACATCTTGTGTCAACACTACATCAATTACCGATCGCTGCCCTACTTCAATTTCTTGTGAGGTAATTCCGATGAATGAAAATATTAATGTGCCTCCTCCTTCAGGAACAGACATAGCATATTCTCCATTTGCGTCAGTCACAGTACCAGAGGTGGTACCTTTTAATACAACATTGACACCGGGTAGTACAGATCCATCTTCTGCAGATGTCACTTTTCCTGTGACATTTCGTTGCTGTGCCATCACCCAAGGCAGGCAGAACAAGCAGATGATACTTGTTAGTAAAATTTTTTTCATGCGTTTTGATTTTTTGAGATTCAGAAAAAATGAACTCCATCTTCCAGAAAAAATTCAGAAAGATGTTAAATCAAAACTCGCCAATGCAGAGGCGAAAAAAATGACTTGAAATCAGGTATATTGAAGTGGTGGATATAACCCTTTAGACGTTAGTTATCGATAACATGAGGAAAATTAAGGCATAAAAAAAGCCCCTCGTCCAGGGGCTAGAGTCCTTCTAAAATTTTTCATTAACCTAAACTTAGTGAAGAAATTTCTATTGTATTGTGAAGAACGCCTCCACAAAGGTTATTGATTTTATTGTTTTTCAAATACCGCAAAGAAGATGATTTTATTAAGCTTGTATTACCGAATTAGAATCAGTTTTACCTTAGATCAATTTTTCAAGGTTAGCTTTTGCAATGGCTTCTGATTTACTATTCACCTGAAGTTTTGAATAAATATTTTTGATATGGGTCTTTGATGTTTCTTTGGAAATAAAAAGCTCTTCCGAAATTTGTGTATAGGTTTTTCCTTCAGAGATCAATTGTAGAATTTCAGTTTCACGTTTTGTTAATGGAGAATTTGGATTAACATGAAAATTATCAATCACCATTCGTGCAATTCTGCTGCTCATAGGTGCTCCACCTTTCATAATTTCTTCCAAGGCAGATAACAACTCCATATAGTTTGAGCTTTTCGTTATGTAACCTGACGCACCTGCTTTCAACGCTTCAAACACCAGCTCACTGTCTTCATAGACAGAAACCATAATGACATCGATGTGCGGACTTTTATCTTTAATTGTTTTTGTACCCTGAATACCATTCATTCCGGGCAACTCAATGTCCATCAGAACAATTTCAGGTTTATCACGATGAAGGTTGGCTAGGGCATCTTCACAATTACTGTAAGCATTTACAGTCATGAATTTTTGTGAACTGTTTACAATCAATGTAAAACTATTGCGGATCTCCTGATCGTCTTCCACAATCATTACTCTTTTTTTAAACGGCAAGGCCATATTTTAATGTTTTAGTGAGTGTAAAAACCAAAACTATTTTGGTTCCCTGATTCTTTATGCTTGTTATACGTACAACACTCTTAATTCGGTCGGCTCTTTCGCGAATATTCTTCAGGCCATTTAATTTATCGATGTCACCCGTATAGAAACCAACGCCATCATCTTCCAGTGTAAGCTGAAATGATCCGTGCTTTGCGCGCTCAAGCCGGAACGTTACATTGTTTGCTTTCGAATATTTAAAAGCATTGGTCATTGCTTCCTTAAAAATAAGATTAGCCTCGCGACTAAAACCGTACGGTAATTTTATACCATCTTTTATCTCGTTATAAGCACGGAAGTTGATATCCTTTTCTTCAAAGAGCTTGTCACCAAAGTCGCGTATATGAATAAAGAGTTTTGAAAGCTCATCGTTTACCGGATCAATGGCCCAGATAAAATCGCGCGTTCCGGAATATAAATACTTTGCTGAGTCCTCTACCTTAGTGTATAAATCATGATGAGAGCTTCCGTTTTCCTTTGAATGGCCATTTGTTCCATTCAGTTTTAATAGACTTACATAATTAATAATTCGAGTAAGCTGATTTCCCATCTCATCATGAAAATCGCGGGAGATTTCTTTGCGCAATAACTCTTGCTCTCTCACGCGAATACGTTCAGTTGCAATAACACGGTTTGCACGCGACTTAATGCGCAGATATAAAATGAGGATAATGAGTCCTATTAAAAACACAATCATACCTATAATGAAAGAGGCGGTTTGATAAAACGGAGCTTGTATAATAAATCGATACGTAATCTCTGATGTGGACCAGCTACCCTGTTTGTCAGTACTTTTAACATGAAAGATATATTTACCTGGAGGAAGATTGCTATAGGTTACTTCACTGACAGGGGAAGTTGGCGACCAGCCCTTATCGAAGTTCTCAAGAAAATATTGAAACCGAACTGACTTTGGATACCGCTTATCTACTCGATTAAAATGAAAGGTAATGTGATTTTTGTCTGGTGGAAGATTTGGAATAAAGGGAAGGTTATAGGATCCATAAACACTATCGGCATAATCATGTAAATCAAACTGATCAAATAAAAGCTGAATATCTGTAAAGTGAAGATCAAATGATTTTTTGTTATGCTTCTCCACATCATTGAACTGGTATAAACCATCTATCAATCCAAAATATTTTTCATCACCATTAATATAGAAAGCATTTTGATTTGACTCCACTCCAGTTAACCCATTGTCATATCCATAATGTAAATTCTCTGCGATGTCAAATGAATCGTTCAACCGTACTCGGGTTATTCCTTTTTCGGTACCTACCCAAAATACATCAGCAGAATCTGGAGCAATAAAATAAATAAAATCAGAGACAAGGCCATCGCGTGTGGTAAGTAATCTCTTTGACATCGTCTTAGGATTAAAGACTAAAATACCAGAACCTCCCGTTCCAACTAATAATAAAGAATCACGATAAGTCTGAATAGTAAGTACTGTTGCATTCTCCATTCCAGAGACAGAAACATTGGTGGCTTTGCCTTGGCTAAAAATATTGAGACCAAATTCATTCCCAATAAATAGCTTGTTATGATAAGGCGAATACTTCATGGCCATTACGAAGTTTGATGTAAGGCCATTTTTCATGGAATACGATTTGAACTTCTGTCCATCATAATAATTTAAGCCGCCATTAGTGGTTCCAATCCATAGCCCTCCTGAATCGTCAGGTTGAAGATTTATAATTGAACTGCTTGACAATCCGTCCTCGCGCGTCAGCCAATGAAAAGTATCACTTCCTCGATCGTATTTTCCTAATCCATTCATACTACCGATCCAAACAGTACCATCCTTTGTTTGGGTAATTGTATTTATAGCATTTCTATAAGGTTCATCTTTATTTAGATAGGTAGATATTTTGCCTTTATGAATTTTCCATAAACCTTTTGTTTGTGATCCTAACCAGGTTGCACCTTCATGATCCTTATAGATAGCCATCACTGCGCGAAGGTTGTCTGAACTGCATCGATCAAAGTCTTGAATAAAATATTTATACAACCCCATACCATTGGTGGCAAACCAGGTATTTCCTTCATCGTCAAGAAAAACCTGATTCACTTCTGTGTCGTGCAAAACAGTATCCACTTCATGCTTTGATCCGATGAAAGATTCCTTCAACAAGTTGTTTTCGTTGCGTGTCCAAAAAACGTTAGCCACGCTATCGAACATTATAATATGGTTTTTGATATCCAGGTTTCGCGGAACAAATTCTTTCTTATTTTGATCTAATGAGAAGTATCCGCGATCAGTCGTTATCCATACTTCATTTTTATAGTTGAATACATTCTTTAAAAAACCAAAAACTCCCTTGTGACTTAATTGATAATCCCCTTCGTTCCCACGTATAATAAACGAGCTGTCACTCATGGAAAGTAACACCTCACAGGTGGGCATTTTATGAACATAGTAAAGTGTATGCTTTTTGTTTTTGGTGACAGGCTTACACCAATAGTAAACAGAGTCATTATAGATTTTACCAATTTGTCCCATTCCGGATGTAATGAAGAGCGAATCGTTATACTCAAACATCCGCTTAATACGTTTTGCATTTGCCGGGTTTCCGGGTTGCTGGAATTTTGTAAAGGTTGATCCATCAAACTTTGAAATGCCGCGAGGATGGACGATCCACAAATTTTGTTTGCTATCTAATTTAAGGTGGGTAATGATGTTGCTTTGTAACCCATCAAGTGTGGTGTATATCTTAAACTGATTTCCGTCAAAACGTGCGAGACCACCACCATGAGTTCCGATCCACAGGTATCCATTATTATCTTCCAACATAATGTTTACTTGCGATTGGGGGAGACCATCTACCGCCTTGTAGTTACGCAATGAATATTGACCAGGCTGAGCAAAGCCAGTTGATGCTATGAATAGCCAAGAAAGGATTGAAATGATAAAAGCCCTCATACCCACAGTGTCCGCAAAGTAAAGTATATCGTACGATTCTGGAATACCCCGTGTTACGGCATATCCCGTGAACTGTTTTGTATCAATTAGGCTAACGCAATTGTCTTTATTTGTCGTTGTTATTTTGGAAACAAATGAGTTGAACGGGGCAATATTTTGAGTTCGACTATTCTCCAGATACCATTTGAAAAATTGGCTTCTTTTCAAACGACTGGTTTGGATCGATGTCTTTCAAAAATTTGGAATTTTGCTCCAAAAACTGATTATAATGCATAGCAATAATATCGTATTCTTCACGATAGGTAATTACGCGCTGATCGGCCAGCCGAACGTCATCCGCTAGTTTTTGCAATGTGGTGTTATAGGTAAATTCGGTTCTGGATTCTGCCAGGCTGATTAATTCGCTTATTAAGGCGTTAGAAGCAAAATCATATTCTTCTACTACATCAGGATTGGCCATCGATTTTTGTGTATACCGTAAGTGCTTGAGTTGTTCCAATTGATGTTCGTAAGAGGTAAGGACATCCTTGTCTGTAAAATTGGTAATCATTAATTCGTGAACCATGTTGTGCATGGCCAGAATCTTTTCATTGTCATCATGTATCATCATGTTCCAGGCCTGGAGCATACTATCTTGAATGGCCAGATAGTAATCTGTAAGTGAATCGACCTTGGTAAAAGTGGTATCGTTGCTTACCGTTTTTTTTTCACCACAACCAATTATCATCGCACTAAAAACCACAATGCAGACAGGAATCAGAAATTTCATAGTTTGAATTTTGACTTCAGAGTTCAGAACGGTACAAAGAAAGAAAATGTTAGTTGTGTTTTTGCCGATTTGTAAGATATGTAAGTTTTTTGAAGAATTACAGGGGTTTAAACTGCTCGAAAGCTTCTTTGCAGTCGTGGCAAAAGTGGATTGATCTACAGAGTGTGGGGCCAAAGGGAGTTCTCATCTCGGTGTTATCACCATCACACCGCGGACACCGGGCTTGTTCCAGTATTTCCAGATCAGTGAATAATGCATTTGAGGGTGGAGGAGCCAGGCCGAATTCTTTTAAAGCTTGCTTTCCCTTAGTTGATATTTTGTCTGATGACCAGGCATCCCGAAAATTCACCTCAATACTTACCTCTTCTATGCCTTTGTTTTTGAGCACTGCAGCAATTTCCTCTTTCATGATGTCGAGGGCGGGGCATCCAACAAAGGTTGGTGTCATTTCAATATGTACGGCACCTTTCGTAATCGTCACATTTGTTATTATACCCAAATCCACTAACGACAATACCGGTATCTCCGGATCTTTTACCTCTTCAAGCCAATTGTAAATTGTATCGGTCGTTAGCGTTTTCATTTTCAGGAATAAACAATGTCAAATGACCCTGGAATAATTTGATTGAGATGATGTTTCAAATGCCGAACATAATCTTCTGCCAGGAATTGAAGTGAGTTGAATTTTACTTCGGTTTTACCTGTATCCGATACCTTCAAATAATTTAGCTCGTTCATTTCCATCAGTACACTACAAATCTGGCTATTCATTAATACCCAAAATTGAATGACATCTTCTTTTTTAGCGGATTGATAACCATTTGCTTTTACCCAAAAATCCTGATCGTAAACAATTTTTGATGGCGTTGTTTCATATTGCCCACAAATAAACCTGCGAAGATTATTATGTGCTGAATCAATTAAATGCCCGAGCACTTCCTTCTTGCTCCATTTATTTGGCAATGGCTTAGCCGTAAAGTCAGCATCCGATATTTCGTTTATCTTATTTCTGAATTGATCGATGATGTTGTCTAATTCCTGAACTGTATTTTTCATCGTTATTAAACCATTAACTTCGAACTTCAAACCTTGAACTTTAAAACTTTTCTACCACTCCGCCCCCGGATCAATCCGAAACACTTCAGACATTTCGTCCACCAAAGGTTGAAGGTGCTCGCTGTGTTTTCCTGTACGTCCACCGAAGACCGGTATGGTAATTTTTAGATCGGGTAAAGAAAGATTGGTTTGCTGAATAATTTCTTCCACTTTTTTTACCCATCGTTTTTGCAATTCTTTCTCACCTTCAAAAATACCTGCTTCTATTATTTTTTTTTCAAAAGGAGACTCTTCAAAAATTCCGAGTGCGTAGGGGAGGGCTTCGTTTAAAGATTTTTGTAATCGCGAAATACTTTCTTCAGTAGCGGATCCCAATTGCTTTATCCACGTGTTGGCATGTAAGGTATGGTAGCGCAGCTCGCCTCTTATTTTTCGAGAAAGCTCAGCCAAGGGTTGATATGACGATTGACTCAACATCTCAAAACGAATTGCTTCGGATGTATCGAAAAGAAAATGACGGATTAAACTAAAATCATATTCACCGTTAGGTAACTCAACAAGAATACAATTATGAAATTGATTTGCAGGCCGCATAAAGGCCAGCGTGTCGGGCACTTGTTCGCCTAGTTGATGAAGGATCGTGTACATCGCTTGGCTATGTCCTACCTTGTCTTGTGCCATTGATGAGAAGGCAATATCTTCTTCTAACAATGGACCGAAGCCAGTCCACTCCGAATTACGATGACCAAGAATGAGTTGATCATCAGCAATTTTATATAGAAGTTCTTTTAGCGCGAGATTAGACATGAGTAGCTAGACATTAGTATTGAGACGTGAGTATTTAGACATTGGATTCTTTGATTCTTCGTTCTAAAAATGAAGAAAGTTTTTCGCCTCCTTTATAATCCGCTGCATCTCGAAATTTCTTTTCAGGTAAGGTAAGCCACAGCTCTTTTTCTTCATCGGAAGTAAACCGGATATCATTTGATGCAACAGACCAAATGTTAAATACCTTGCCTGCGTTAAGTTGATTCTTTGCAACTGACATTGCCTCCTGTGGTGTTGATGCCTTTACGGATCCAACATGTACATGTTGCTTGCCGCGCTTTAGTAAATGATAAATTTCGAAACTTCTTTTTTCTTTTGATTGATCTGAAACATTTTCAACTAAATCATATGCGTTTTGATCTCTCTCTGTGATAGGCGAAACATAAACGTTCCGGGTATCCACTACATAAAGGGATGTGCAGGTGAATCGTCTGGTAAAAGTTTCTTTGGCTAGTATGTAAGCCATTTCAAGATTTGGAGCATGCAATGCACCTTCATGCTGAAATGGCTTACCTTCCTTCGGCTGAACAAAAACTTCAAACGTTCCGAATTGATCAAGTTGTTCTTTGTCCTGAATATTTTGTGGATTACCTATTTCAGGAAGACGATTTACCCGTGGATCGAGTGAGTTCATAATATTGCTTCCTTCAAATTAGAATTATCTTTTTTATGCTAAGGGCATTACATACTTCATCGCTTTCGTTAGCAAAGCCTCTCTTACCCACTTACCTCTTTCTTCCGCAATGCGTCTTACTTCCAATCGTTCCTTGTTGCAAGGGCCGTCACCGTTGATAACTTTTTTAAACTCTTCCCAATCGGGTTCAGTGTATTCCCAACGATTTGTTTCTGTATTTTTTTTCAAATTGGAATCAGGAATGGTAAAACCAAGTTCCCAAATTTTAGGAACATACATATCCAGGAATTGATTTCGTGTATCATCGTTGGTTGACATCTTCACTTTCCATTTCATCAACACTTCTGTATGTGCAGAGATTTTATCCGCTGGCCCGAAGAAATGCATCATGGGTGCCCACCAACGGTTGATGGCTTCCTGAAACATATCGCGTTGCTTTTGTGTGCCCGCGGCTAAATAGATTACGCAATGATGTCCATACTTTAAATGAAAAGATTCCTCTGCGCAAATTCTTTCGAGTGCACGGCAATATGGACCATAACTACCTTTCGCATTCGCTAATTGATTGACAATGGCACCGGCATCAACTAACCAGGATATAAAACAGCAGTCTGCCCAGGTAAAGGTGGGGTAATTAAAGATGTTTGAATATTTCGATTTTCCGGTGATGAGATCATCAATCATTTGCTCACGCGATTTTCCAAGAGTTTCGGCTGCGCTGTATAATAATTGAGCATGGCCTACCTCATCCTGAACTTTGGCCATCAATGCCAGTTTGCGTTTAAATCCGGGAGCTCGTGTAATCCATGTTCCTTCCGGGAGTGCACCAATAATTTCACTGTGTGCATGCTGCTCAATCATTCGGATCAATTGCTTGCGATAGAGGTCTGGCATCCAATCGGCTGGTTCTATCTTTTCGCCTCTTTCAATGCGGGCTTCAAACGCAGCAAGCAGTATCGGATCTTCCTGTTTTAGATGGTCCGTTTTGATTCCTTCAAATGTATTTCCACCACCGTACATAGTATTTACGATTTAAGATTTGGGATTTACGATTGAGCAATAAAAATCGTGAATCGCTTCTAATTGAGGCGATTTACAATTTTAAAACGTTTGAACCAAACGATTGTTAGTAGAACTACTAGGAAGTCCTCTTCAGTCCATTTACAAGCATATCAGCCAATTGAAAACCCAATGCGGTTGGATCGATGGCAGAATCTGGATCGTACCACATCGGCATCCAGTTAAGGGAGGAAAATAAGGTCATTACGGCAAGCTTGGTATCAATTGTGTTTTTGAATTCACCAGATTTTACGCCTGATTCGATAATGGCTTTAAAGCGGTTAATGTAATTGATTCGCAATAAAAGAAAGTCGCGTAAAAAGGGTTGGCTTAGATGGCGATGCTCATTCATAAAGACGGCTGAAGCAGTTAAGTCTTTCGCCATTACTTGTATGTGAGCAATAATTCCATTTCGAAGTTTATCAATAGAAGAGACATTTTGTTTTTCAACTTCCTCCAACGATTTTCTGAATTCTGATGCCATATCAAAACACAGACTTTGAAGAATTTCTTCTTTCGATTTAATGTGGGAGTACAAGCTCGCGGCTTCGATGCCTAAGAGTTGTGCGAGGTCGCGCATGGATGCTGCAGCATACCCTTTGTCTTTAAACAGTTCGGCAGCCTTGCGGATGACTTGTTCCTTTCGCGTTAAGTTAGTTGTAGGTTCCGACATAGATGATAAATAGCTAAAGGTAAAGAATTAATCTGATAGGTAAGTTCAGATTGACCAAAATCATGTTATAGGTATTCTTCAATCCAAAATGCCTTCATAAAAAGTAGAAGGAAGTGCTTACATACAAATGTTCGCTTTACTGATCCTTGGTTAGGTAGCTCAATTCTCTATTGAGGATTTTCGAATCGATCTGTTTTTCAAAAAAGGATACAACACAACGGCTGAAAGGATTATTAAAGTACCAGCGTAAAAATTACCACCCATTTTTTCTTTCTCCTTAAAAATAATAACGGCCATAATGATACCGTATACAGGCTCCAGATTTAAAGTAAGCTGAATAAAAAACACACTCAGCTTCTTCATAAGTTCAACGGCTTGCGAATAAGCATAGACCGAGCAGGCCCCTGCCAGAAGTATAAGGTATATCCAGTCATTAAAAGAAGGGACGAGTTGCAATGTATGATCAACAGCCCATGTGTTTTTATAGATTGGAAAGAATAAACCAATACCGATAAAAACGCCAATCATTTCATAGAAGGTAATGGTATATGAATCAATTGTCCTTACCAGTTTGGAATTGAAAACAGAGAATAGAGCCGCGGTGAAACCGGCCAATACACCTATGAATAATCCGAGTTTGTATTGAAAATCGAAAGAGAAAATAATATACAATCCAAAGATGACCACAAGACCAAGGAGCAACTCAAATTTTTTAATCCTGCTTCGGTTAAAGAGAGGCTCAAGTAAAGCAGCCCATAACGAGTTGGTGGCAAATCCAACTAAACTGACGGAGACATTTGAAACCCGGGCAGAGCCAAAAAAAGCAACCCAATGCAAAGCAACAATAAAACCGATGCCAATGAGTTTGATGAGTTCTGATTTGCTCACCTTAAAATTTCCGCGAGCAAAAAGAATTAAGATGGCAATTCCGGCTACAGAAAGTATGGATCGAAAGAAAACCATTTCCATAGCCGGTAGAGAAATAAGCTTTCCGAGTATAGACGAAAATCCCCAAAGAAAAACAATGAAGTGTAATTTGAAATAGTCGTTTCGGGTAGCCATTAGCGGGGAACAAATTTGTACATCAAGACGGTGATGATGCCAAAAGTAATATTTGGAATCCAAACGGAAATCTCTGGAGGCAATGCGCCATTTTCAGCGAACGTTCGGAACAAGGTGAAGAAGATGATAAACACAAAGGATAGAGCGAAACCCAGAGCTATCTGAAGCCCTGTGCCACCGCGACTTTTGCGTGATGAAACAATGGCACCCATAAAAACGAGAATGAAAATTGAAAATGGTGAACTGTATCGCGTAAATTTCTCTACCTCATAAAGCTCAATACCTGTCGATCCTCTTTCTCGTAAAGTATCAATGTATTCATCCAGTTCACTGATCGTCATACCATCATACTTTCTGTAATCGCTTTCAAATTCCTTTGGATGTATTACAAGAGTAGTGTCCATGGATACACCTTTTCTGGTAGAATCGCCATGCATTACAACTTTCTTACTTGTGTTTTCAAACCCAATGGATTCTGGATTGCTGGTTGTTTCAAAAATGGTATTTACTTTTTTGATTCTCCAATCCTTAAGTGTCCATTTTTGTTTGGTAGTATCCCACTCTATTCTGTTGGCAGTTAATTTTTCCATCAACTTATTGTCTTCAAATCGTTCCATGCTGAAATGATAACCCGTTTGATTGTGGTTATTATAACTCTGCATATAGAGGTAAACATTAGGAGCAACCTGAATGTGAATGTTTTTTTTATCGAAATAATATTTAGACTTCAGGTACTGTACTTCAAATGCCAACCTCGATTTTGTTGCGTTAGGAATAAGCCAGCCTGTTAAGAAAAAACTAGCGATTGCAATAATGGTTGCCCCAATAAAAAAAGGAAAGAGAATGCGCCTGAAACTAACTCCACTGCTTAGGATAGCAATGATTTCAGTGTGGCCTGCCATCCGTGAGCATACATAAACAACGGAGATGAAGAGTGTGATGGGAGTAACTAACGTTCCAATCCATGGAATATAATCGAGATAGTATGAAAATATTTGTCCGGCTGATAGATTGGCTTTCGCAAAGCCATCCATCTTATCGGTCAGGTCGATCATGGTAATCACCGCCAATAAAATCAACACCACAAAGAAGAATGTAGTGAGGAATGACTTGAGAATATATTTATCGAGAAGCTTCATGTGTTAATGTCCACAGTCCACGGACAACAGTGGTCTGTCGACAGTGGACTATTGATTATTCTTATAATCGTTGAGAAACTATTTTCACCATTTTGTTTTTCCATTCCACGAAAGTGCCGTCCTGTATTTTTATCCTCGCTTGCTTTACCAACCAAAGGTAGAAGGTTAAATTGTGGATAGAAGCAATTTGCGCTCCTAAAATTTCTTTGCTTATGATAAGGTGTCTTAAGTATGCTTTTGAATAGAAGGTGCTGGCATATCCTCCAAGTGAAGCATCAATGGGTGACAGATCATCTTTCCACTTTTCATTTCGAATGTTGATGATACCCTCGGTTGTAAACAGCATTCCATTTCGGGCATTGCGTGTTGGCATAACACAATCAAACATGTCGATACCTAAGGCAATGCATTCTAAAATGTTTTCTGGTGTACCGACACCCATAAGGTATCGCGGTTTGTCTGCCGGAAGAATATTGCAAACCAAATCAGTCATGGCATACATATCTTCATGTGGCTCACCAACCGATAAGCCTCCAATAGCATTGCCCCATTGATCTTTTGAAGCGATATATTCAGCCGATTGTTGTCGTAAATCTTTATATACACTTCCCTGAACGATTGGAAAGAGCGCTTGCTCGTACCCATACTTTGGCTCAGTTGAATTTATCCGATCCACACATCGCGTAAGCCAGCGATGGGTCATGTGCATGGAGTCTTTTGCGTATTGGTATTCGCAGGGGTAGGGTGTACATTCGTCAAACGCCATAATAATGTCGGCACCGATGGTTCGCTGAATATCCATCACCCGTTCAGGTGTGAAGGTATGTTTAGAACCATCAATGTGCGATTTGAAGATTACACCTTCTTCGGTAATTTTTCTGTTCGCGCCTAACGAATAAACCTGGTAGCCACCACTGTCGGTCAGAATAGGTTTGCTCCATCCGGTAAATTTATGAAGCCCGCCAGCTTGTTCAAGGAGTTCGATGCCCGGTCTTAAGTATAAGTGATAGGTATTTCCTAAAATGATTTCGGCTTTGATGTCTTCATCCAATTCGCGTTGATGCACAGCTTTTACGGACCCTGCAGTCCCAACCGGCATAAAGATCGGAGTTTGAATGTCACCATGATCAGTATGAAGGACACCTGCACGAGCGGATGATTTTGGGTCTTTGGAGGTCAGTTCGAATTTCATAATGCAGGGCAAAAATACCTCTATGTCACCAGATTTCCTGAAGATTGTTTTAGCCCCGATACCTTCCGTGCAAGGTTCGAAGAAAGTCTTCACTTGTTGAGCAGAATCCCGAACCAAACTAATAATTGTTCTTTTATCCTTCCTCTCGTCTTCTATATTTGTGATTTTTAAACGAAGTCTTTTGCAAATTCTTGAAATTGTATTTTTTGCCGCGATTGTAACGCAGGTTATCTACTTCACTGTATTTCTAATCGCTTTTTCACGAAAGCAAAATATTTCTTCCACTGGTAATCCGGTGCCCGTTTCGATCATTGTCTGTGCTCACGATGAAGATCATAACCTGAAGGAGTTAATCCCATTACTTTTAACTCAAGACTATCCAGAGTTTGAAGTCATCATAGTAGACGACCGCTCGAACGACTCTACCTTTGATTACCTTTTAGAGGAAACCAAAAAGAATCATCGCTTAAGAATGGTGCATGTTAATCGAACACCGTCCCATGCAGATGGTAAGAAGTATGCTTTAACATTGGGGATCAGGGCGGCTCAATACGATTGGGTTTTATTAACAGATGCTGATTGTCGTCCGCACAATCAAAACTGGGTAAAATCAATGAGTGTTCAGATGGCTGACAAAACTCAATTTGTATTGGGTTATTCTCCTTACCTGAAGCGACCTGGTTTTTTAAACAGCTTCATTCGTTTTGAATCGTTGATTACTTCAATTCAATATTTTTCCTTTGCTCTGATGGGCAATCCGTATATGGGTGTTGGCAGAAACCTGGCGTATCGAAAGTCATTGTTTTTGGAGGTAAAAGGGTTTCATGAATTCCTTCATGTTACCGGGGGCGATGATGATTTGTTTGTAAATCAACATGCCCGAAAGGACAATACTCAGATATGTATCGGTGAGGAGTCGTTGATGTATTCTATTCCTAAAAATGCCTGGCATGAATTCTTCGTTCAAAAAATAAGGCATTTGTCGGTTGGTAAATTTTATAGTGGTGGTAATCGGTTTTGGCTTGGATTATTTACCATGAGCTGGTTGATGAGTTGGCTTGCTGGGCTACCGGTGCTCTTTATTTTGGAGATGCCCTATATTGTGTTGGGCGCTTTAGTACTCCGTTCAATTCTGCTTTCTATTACCGTTCATAACGCTGCAAGACACCTCGGCCATGTGTTTGAATCATGGATGGTTGTAGTTTTAGATTTTATTTACACCTTTTATTATCTTGTCACCGGCCTTGTTGCGTTACTGTCAAAAAAAGTACGATGGAAGAGGAATTAGAAGAAAGCAGATTTTCGTCAAAAGCATTAGAAGATTTTAGGTTAATCGATCTGGCAGTGGAGGGGGATGATAAGTCCTACGCAAAGCTTTTGTCCCGATACAAGCGACCTGTTTATCACATGATTTTGAAGATGGTGCGCAATGTTGACGATGCCGAAGATCTTACCATCGAGTCGTTTGCCAAAGCGTTTAGAAGCCTGCACCGTTTTAAAAAGGATTTTACGTTTAGTACCTGGCTGTTCAGGATCGCCACAAATAATACGATCGATTACATCAGAAAGAAGAAACTCAATACCATGAGTATTGAGAATACCTATACGGATGATGACGGCCAGTCAGTGTCCATTGATGTGGAGGACGATAATCTGGACCCGCAGGAAGAAACCATCAAAACCCAGAAAATTGAGTTGATTCAATTGTTTGTCGATAAGCTTCCGCCTAAATATCAGCGACTGGTTCGACTGCGCTACTTCGAGGAACTGTCGTATGAGGAAATTGCGGATAAGCTTCCTGCACCACTCGGTACGGTAAAGGCGCAGCTGCACCGCGCACGCGAACTTATGTTTGAGATGGTGAAAAACAAGCGGGATCATATTTGAGCCGTGAAGACTCCCGAAATTATATTTCAATACTTCCCTGATCTCTCTGCCCATCAGCAAGACCAGTTTTCGAAACTCTATTCTTTGTATGAAGATTGGAATAGTAAAATCAATGTCATCTCACGTAAGGATATTGAGAACTTGTATATCAACCATGTGTTGCATTCGTTAGGTATTGCAAAAGTCACTTCGTTTAAGCCCGGTGCAAAAATTCTGGATGTAGGTACAGGTGGTGGGTTTCCAGGAATTCCGCTGGCCATACTTTTCCCTGAAACTCATTTTCATTTGGTGGATTCGATTGGCAAGAAAATCACGGTAGTAAATAATGTGGCTGAAGGCCTGGGCTTAAAAAATGTTAAGGGCGAGCAAATTCGGGCTGAACAAATTAAGGGAGAATATGATTTTGTAGTGAGCCGTGCCGTGACCCGGTTCAAAGAATTTTACAGTTGGGTTGATCGAAAGGTGAAGAAAAAATCCATACACGAATTATACAATGGAATATTGTATTTAAAAGGAGGAGACCTTACTGAAGAGTTGGCGGAACTCAGACAACCCCACCAAATATTTGACCTGACTGATTATTTCAAGGAGGATTTTTTCGAAACCAAAAAAGTGGTTTACGTACCGTTGTGAGTGATTCCTAACGCTCATTCGCTTACATAATAGTATTCTCAATCGATTGTTTTTTTTGATATTTTATTTTTTTTTGATACCTATGTTGAATAGTTTAACCCGATTTGAAAAAACTAATCGCCATATTCTTAGTCTTTCTCGTGCTCTTCAACGCGCTTGGGTTCATCGGCTTGTTCATGGGTTTGCGTTATAAAACCAGTCAGGATTTAGTTCAACGCCTTGATAAATCGGATTATTTAGAGAATGAAACGGTAACATTGAAAGTTCCAATAGCAATACCTTATCACCTTGATACAAAGGAGTTCGAGCGTGTGGATGGGGAGATTGAGCATCAGGGAGAATTTTATCGGTTAGTAAAACAAAAATTGGCAAACGACACCCTTTACATTGTATGTATTAAAGACAATAAAACCCAACGTTTAAAACAGGCGCTTGCTGATTATGTAAAGACGTTTACCGACAAGCCTTCTACATCTCATAATCATACAAGTTTAGCTTCTACTTTTATTAAAGATTTCATTCCTCACACTTTTGCTGTTGAACATGTTTCAGCAGGATGGATAAAGGAGGTTGATGAAAATACGAATACCGTTGTTCTATTAAGTTCATTTTCAGCATCAATCGTTCATCCCCCCGAACGAGGATAATCTTTCTTTTGTTTTGCACACTCAAGGTGTGGGCATTTTGGTTTAACCGTATTTATACGGCTTAGACGATGTCAAATTACAATTCATTTAAAAAAGATCTACTTGCTATTTTTTGCCTCTCACTCGTAAGTTAAACGCTTACCCATGAATGGGACGATTAAAAATTTTTATAACCCTAAATTAAACCTATGAAGAAAATCTACTTTTTATTTCTGGTGGGACTGATCCCTGTTCTCGCCTCGGCACAAACTACCACTGATGGTTTGATGATGCCGAAAAAAAATCTCTGTACCGGTTTTATGTACACCCATGATAAATGGACAAACTATTGGGAAGGAAACCTGAAGCGTGAAAACGGAAATATTGGTTCAATCACGACACAATCCATCATGTGGTTTGGAAATTATGGTATCACAGACAAGTTAAATGTAATGGCAATGGTTCCTTATGTGATGACGAAGGCCAGCCAGGGTACATTGCATCCAATGGAAGGAATTCAAGACTTATCCTTATCAGTGAAATATAATTTCTTTAAGAAAGATTTTGGTGATAACACTTTCAAAACATTTGTTGTGGGTTCATTCTCTACTCCACTTACAGATTACACGCCTGATTTTCTGCCGTTGTCTATTGGTCTGGCTAGTACAACACTTTCTGGTAGGCTTACCGCCAATTACAGGTTTCTCAAACGCTGGTTTGTAAATGGATCAACCGGGTACACCTGGAGAAGTAATGTAACACTTGACAGACCATCTTACTTTACCAATGATCGCCTCTACTTAACTGACGAAGTGGAAATGCCCAATGTATTTGATTACTTCATCAGTGCTGGTTATCTCCATGATGGACTACAAGTAGAACTTAATTTAATGCAACAAAATACGCTGGGAGGTGATGACATCCGTAGGCAAGACATGCCATTCGTTTCAAATAAAATGAACTATGTAAAAGCAGGAGTTTTAGCGATGTACTATTTACCAAAGCCTAAAGGATTTGCTGTTCGGGGATCCGTAATGACTACCCTTTCAGGTCGCAATGTTGGTCAGTCTACCTCGTTTTTGGGCGGATTGCTCTACACATTTAAATTCATTAAGAACCAATAACACCTACGAATATGAAAGCAAAATTTTACTTTACCATACTTGCTTGCCTTGCAGCGCTGATTGTAATTCCAACCAGCTGTGATAAGGAAGTAGAGAGTTCAGAAAGACTTACACCCTTACAACCAGCCAATCTGGATGAGGATGCTGCAACATGGACCAATATTTTATTAGCCACTCCTGATCAAATAGCCGTACCCGCACCGAAGGATGAAACAGATCCAACATACCTTGCAGAGTTAGCCTCTATAAAAGATATTCAAAGCAAGCTTACAAACGGCCAGCGAGACGCAATTGAATATTGGAGCGGTGGAGGTGTATTGCGT
>Ga0116156_10002332_pt1 | contig 17319 bp, 14 predicted proteins | sample AD_UKC045_MetaG_FD_89891 | JGI IMG/M metagenome (GOLD analysis project Ga0116156, IMG submission 89891) | Active sludge microbial communities of municipal wastewater-treating anaerobic digesters from USA - AD_UKC045_MetaG | ecosystem: Engineered > Bioreactor > Anaerobic > Digestate | place: USA... | reverse complement strand
CCCCCGTCGAAGCCGGCAGCAAAGTCGCCTGGCTCAGGCCGGCCGCGGTGGGCGCAGATCAGCGCGAATTCGTGATCGCCGACGACCGCAAGAAGCTGTTTCGGGTCGGCGTCAAGGACCAGCCCGAACCGCACTTGGAGGCGGCTTCTCAAGCCCAGCTCGAAGTGGACATTGTCTCGCCCCTGGCCGCCGCCGGCGACACCGTGTACGGCGTGACGCGCGGGCTGAACAGCGACACCGTCTTGTCCTTTGCGGCCGCCGATTTGGCGGCGGGCAAGGAATGCCCGCTCGAAGGCCGCGTCGCCTGGGGACCGGAGGCGTTGGGTGACCTGGTGCTCGTCGCCACGGACCGCCAGGTGCTGCTGGCGTTCGAAGCGGGCCAGAAACAGCGCTGGACCAGCCCGCTGGCCTACGGCCCGCTGGTCGGGCGGCCGTTGCGGGTCAATGGCAACCTGGTGCTGGCCTCGCTGTCCGGAACGGTCTGGATGATCTCCGGCCAGGACGGCAAGGAATTGGCCAAGGTCGACGTCGGTGAACCGCTGGGCGCCGGGCCCGTCGCCTTCGGCGCTCGCCTCCTGCTGTCCGCCGCCGACGGCACCCTGCTGGTGATCGGCGCGCTGCAGTAGCCGAAGCACGTGGCGGCGCGTTCGTTGGCCAGCAAGCCGCAGCGTTCGAGTAACAACCGTCGCCTCGCCAAAGTAGCCATCACACTCCGTGTGATGATCGGCAACAAACATTGCATCACACTCCGTGCGATGATCGGCAACAAACACTGCACAGTTCTTTCTCGAACGCGGCTGAGCATCAAGCCTTCGCCGGCTGGGGCTTGACGAGTTGGCTGGGTCCGGCAAGGAGAAAAAAATGAGCCGACACACACGATTTCTCTTCCTCGTCGCAGTATTGTTGCCGTGGCCCGCTGCCGCCAGTGACATCGGGCCTGCGGGACTGCGGTGCGAATACGCCGACCGTCCCTTGGCCGTCGAGTGCGCCCGGCCGCGACTGAGTTGGATCAATGAACCAAAATCCGGTAAACGGGGCCTGCGCCAATCGGCCTATCACGTGCTCGTGGCCTCGACGGCGGACGAACTGGCCCGTGATCGGGGCGATTTGTGGGACAGCGGCAAGGTGGACAGCGATGCGTCCATCCAGGTCGAATACGCCGGACGGCCGCCGGCTTCGGGGCAGCAGTGCTTTTGGAAGCTGCGAACGTGGGACCAGGACGGCCAGATGAGTCCCTGGAGCGAGCCCGCTACGTGGAGCATGGGACTGTTGGCCGCAGAGGATTGGCGGGCCCGCTGGATCCAGGCCGAGCAGAAGGAGGTGCCCGTGCTTGACGACTGCGGCTGGTACTGGCACGGCCAGCCGGGACCGGGAGCGGCGTACCCGCCCGGTACACGGTGTTTTCGCCGCCAACTCGACCTGCCGCAGGACGCGAGGATTCTCGAGGCCCGGTTCACGTTTGCCGCCGACAATCTCGGCACGCTGTACGTGAACGGGAAAAATGTCGTCCACGTTTCGACGTGGGAGACGGCCGTCACCGTCGACGTCACGTCCTTGCTGAAACCTGGCGAGAACGTGCTGGCCCTCCGCGCGGAGAACACCACGGAGAACCCCAATCCGGCCGGCGTGATCGGCAAGTTAATGATCCGCCTGGCCGACGGCAACCAGATGGTGGTGAAGATCGACGAGCAGTGGAAGAGTGCCGAAACGGTGCAGGCCAAGTGGGAGTGGATCGGATTCGACGACTCGGCTTGGCCGGCGGCGGTCTTGGTCCGCAAGTTCCACGAGCCGCCGTGGACGTCCGGTCCCAACTGCCCCGGTTCCTCGCCCATGCCCATCTTCCGCCGCGGCTTCGAGCTGTCCAAGCCCGTGCGTCGAGCGATGCTGTACGTCAGCGGCCTGGGCCAGCACGAGGTCCGGCTGAACGGCCGGAAGGTCGGCCCAGCCGTGATCGAACCATCGTGGTCCAACTACCGCCAGACGTGCTACTACCGCACCAGCGACGTGACGGCCCTGCTGCGTCAGGGCGAAAATGCGATCGGCGTGATGCTGGGCAACGGCTTGTACAACGTCGTCGGCGGGCGGTACGTCAAGTTCAGGGGCTCGTTCGGCCCACCCAAGTTGATCTGCCAATTGGCGGTCGAACATGCCGACGGCTCGCGAACGGTGGTCGCCAGCGACGGCTCGTGGAAGTGGTCGGAGGGGCCGATCCGGTTCTCCTGCACGTTCGGCGGCGAAGACTACGACGCTCGTGAGGAACAAACCGGCTGGGACGCTCCCGGCTTTGACGATGCCGCCTGGTCGGCGGTCAGCGTCACCGGCGGCCCCGGCGGAGATCTGCGCAGCGAGATCGTCCAGCCGATCCAGCCGATGATCGAATACCAACCCGTTAAGGTCACGCAGGTCGAAGAAGGCGTGTGGGTGTACGACCTGGGGCAGAACTTCTCCGGCTGGCCGAAGATCCGCGTCCGCGGTCCGGCGGGGGCACAGGTCAAGCTCACGCCGGGCGAGTTGCTGGACGATCGCGGGCGAGTGAGCCAGCGGAGTTCCGGCGGGCCGATGTGGTTCAGCTATACGCTCCAGGGCGGCGGCGCCGAGCAATGGCAGCCGCGGTTCACCTACTATGGCTTCCGGTATGTGCAAGTCGAGGGCGCGGCCCCCGCGGACGCGGCAAACGTGCCCGCCGACACCCCGCGGATCGACCAACTGGCCGGCGTGTTCCTGTTCACCGCCGCCGAGACCTGCGGACGGTTCGAGTGCTCCAATGAACTGGTCAACCGCATCCACGGGCTGATCGATGCGGCTATTTTGAGCAACTTCAAGAGCGTGCTGACCGATTGTCCCCATCGCGAGAAGCTGGGCTGGCTGGAGGTCTCGCACCTGTTGGCGTCCAGCATCCTGTACAACCACGACGGGGCCCGCTTCTACCAGAAGATTTGCCGCGACATGCGCGAGTCGCAGTTGGACAACGGCATGGTGCCTGACATTGCGCCCGAGTTCACGGTGTTCTCCGGCGGCTTCCGCGACAGCCCGGAGTGGGGCTCGGCCTGTGTCGTCAATCCCTGGGTGCTGTGGGAGACTTACGGCGACCGGCGAGCGCTGGAAGAGAACTACGACACGATGAAACGCTATACCGACTATCTGGCTTCGCGCGCCGACGCCGGCGGCATCGTTGCGTACGGGCTGGGCGACTGGTGCGACGTGGGACCGAAGGGCCCGGGGCCTTCGCAGCTGACGTCGCTGGGGCTGACCAGCACCGCGATGCTGTACAACAACCTCGCGATCCTGGAGCGGACGGCCCGCGTGTTGGGCAACCCGGACGAGGCGGCGGCGTTCGCTCGGCGGGCGGTGGAGGTGCGGCAGACGTTCCAGCGGGCGTTCTTCCATGCGGACAAAGACAACTACGACCGAAACAGCCAAGCCGCCAACGCGATTCCGCTGACGCTGGGCATCGCCGAGCCGGACCGCCGTGCCGCCGTGTTGGAGAACCTGGTGCAGGACATTCGCGCGAACAAGAACCGCGTGACCGCCGGAGACGTGGGGTTCGTCTACCTGGTGCGAGCGCTGACCGACAACGGACGCGGCGACGTGCTGTATGACATGCTGGTGCAGGACGACGGGCCGGGTTACGTCTACCAGTTGAAGAAGGACGCGACCTCGCTGGTCGAGACGTGGGACGCCAATCCCGCTACGTCGCAGAACCACTGCATGTTGGGGCACGCGGAAGAATGGCTGTACCGCGGACTGGGCGGCATCCGCCTCGACCCGGCCAGTCCCGCCTTCAAGCACTTTGTCCTCCGCCCCGACGTGCCTGTGGGCCTGGAGTGGGTGAACGTCACCTACGACTGCCCCCACGGCCGGATCGTCAGCCAATGGCGACAGCCGCCGGCCCGCGAGCAAGGGGCCTTCGCGTGGACGGTCACGATCCCGCCCAACACTTCGGCCACCGTCTTCGTCCCGGCTCGCGACGCCGAGTCCGTCCGCGAAGGCGGCCGTCCCGCCGCCCAGTCTCCGGGCCTCCAGTTCCTGCGGGCGGACGCTCCCTTTGCTGTCTTCGAGGCGGGATCGGGAACGTACCGGTTCGAGTCGGTGCGGTGAGCGAGAATTCTCAACGCGGCTTGGTTGCAGCCATTTTGGAGGCGCCGCACTCCAACTCTCACCGCTCCGGACACATCCTCAAAACGGCGGTCTACCTGGACTGCCTTCTCATCGCTTCCATGACGCGGTCGGTGATAGCTTGGACCAAGACTTCTTGATCGCCAGCGGCCAGCGCGGTTGCGGGAGTCGGGGTGGCGGGCGGAGCTGGGTTGAAGGCTTGACGCACCACGCCCGCGTCTTTCCAGCTGTGGCGGAAGATGTCGTTGGCGCAGACGTCGCAGTTCTGGTACTCCGGCGTGTTCCGCGGATCGGTGTAGCCCCAGCCTTTCTTCAGATCGAGCAATTCTCGTTCTTTCTGTTCGCCCACGTACTGCACGCGGCCCAACTGGTGCGACAGCAGCAGGATGCGGCAGTAGGCGTCCAGGATTTCGGTCCACCAGTAGGCCCGTTCCACGCTCTCGCCGTAACTGACCGTGCCGTGATTGGCCAGCAGGATGATGTTCGTCTTCCGCACGAACGGGAGGATGGTGTCGGCGAACGCCTGGCCGCCGGGGGTTTCGTATCGGGCGATGGGCACGTCGCCCAGGAACACTTCGACCTCGGGCAGGATGCACTGCGGGATCGGCTCGCGAGCCACGGCAAAGGCGGTGGCATGCGGCGGATGACAGTGGACGACGCTTTTCACGTCGGCCCGTTGCTTGTAGATTTCCAGGTGCAACATCGCTTCGCTGGAGCGTTTCTTGCGGCCGGCGATTTGCTTGCCCGTCATGTCGACGGTGGTGATGTCGTCGGGCGTGAGAAAGCCCTTGCAGTGCATGGTGGGCGTACACAGCACCTCGTTGTCGCCGATTCGCACCGAGATGTTCCCGTCGTTGGCGGCGGCGAAGCCCTTGGCGTAGATGCGGCGGCCGATTTCGCAGATTTCTTGTTTGATCTTGTGTGCGTTGACCATCGATTCGGTTCCCTTGGTCGATTGGTTCCAACTTGGTCGTGGCGGGCGGCACGCGGAGCGTGCCTGCTACTGTGGTTCGTCCAGGTTGATGCGATCCAGGATGGCGGCGTTGTAGGCGTCGACCGGCTTGAGTTCCGGCCGGAACGGCTGCGCCGCTTCGGGGCCTTGGGCCAGAGCGATCTTGTCGCCGATGCCGGCGCCCAGGTCGTCCCAGACGACCAGCGGGTCGCATCCCGGTTCCGTCTGGCCCGTCAAGTTGCTCAGCGACAGCCGTAGGGCCAGCTTCAAACGGGCTCCTTGGAAGCTCGGATGCGGGCGGCCCAACGTGACGGTGCCGATGACTTGTGCGATTCTCATGGTTCCCCTCCCAGGGCCCGGCGATAGTCCTCCGGGCAATCGCGCCGGCCGCTCAGGAACTCGCGGATCATGCCTCGCAGTTCCGAGACGCCGTGCTGCGCCGGATTGAGGACCAGCAGGTTAGCGCCGATCAGCTTCGTGGCCTCGCGGACCGAGGCCACGCTCACGCCCCACGCGGCGCGAATGTTCGCCCGGCGGTTGGCCAGACAGAGCGCGACGGCGGGTCGGTCGGTCAACACCAGCCCGATCTGCCTCCGGTCGGCGACCGCTTGCGTCACCTGGCGGACGACTTCCAGCACGCACGGGCTCTCGATCCTGTCCCCCGCGCCGGCTTCCGCTTGTACGGCAGCCGCGGCAGCCCCGGTCGGGTCGGCGTTGCCTGCCACACCGAGCACGAGTTCAGCTCGACCGGCCGCGACCGTCGCCCGCTCGTCAGCCGGGCGCAGGGAGATTTGCCGCTTCCGCAACTCGTCGCGCACGGACGGCGTGACGACGGCGCCGGCCGGAACGAGCAGTTCGGTCACGCCGTCGAGTCGCCCGGCGACCTGGGACATCGTGATCGTGCGATGGGCCAACTGCAGCCGAGCCGCGTCGGCGGCAGGTTGCCGCGCGGCGGGGCTCGCCGCGGCTTGCTTCCCGGTTCCGGCGCCGTGGCCCACGTCGGCCGTGCCGCCGTCGCCCAACTGCTCCAGTCGGCGGTACACCTCGCGCACGATCGCTTCGACATCCAATTCCTGGCCGGCCATCAGTCTTTAATCCCTATTGTCGTCCAAGCCGCCGGCGTCGCGCCGGTCTCGAGCCATTCCCGCGCGTATCGCCCGTCCCGTGTGATCATCACCGTTTCCCCGCGTCCGGCGCCCACGGAATCGACCGCCAGCAGCGGATCGCCGTCCGGCGTCCGGCCGTCGGACCGATACGGCTGGACGACCAGCAGCTTGGCGCCTTGCAGCGTCGGATGCTTGATCGTCGCGGTCGCCGTGCCAATGACGCGGGCCAGGTGCATGCGGTTCTCCTAAGCTTTCCCCAAAATCCACAAATCGTCGATCATTGAACAGCGCCGTTCGCGGGTAAACGTCAGCGGCGTGGTGACGCCTTCGCCCGTCGGTCCGGCGATGGAATACGACAAGTAGCCTTCCCCGCCCAGTCCCAGCGACGCCATGCACGGGCCGTTCTTGACGAACAGCGTCGTCTCCAACGCGCGGCCCATCTTGGTCATGTTCCGGACGTTGTTCGAATGGATGATGCTCGTGTGCCTGAAGCCGTGTTCAGCTTTCTTGGCCTTGGCAATCGCTTCGTCCACGTCGCGGCAGCGGACGAAAGGCAGGAAAGGCATCATCTGTTCCACGGGCACGAACGGATTCGACTCGTCGGTTTCGCCGAACAGCAGTTCCACGTCCTCCGGCACGGTGCGGCCCGCGCCGCGAGCCAGCACGGCCGCGTCCTGGCCCAGGAACTCCTTGGACGGCGCATCGTGTTTGTGCTTGTCGTCGCCTGCCTGGACGATCGCATGCTTGGTCAACTCGGCGATCTCCTGGCTGCTGAGCTTCACCGCGCCGGCCCGCTCCATGGCGGCCATCATCGGATCGAAGACCTGATCCACCACAAAAACCTCTTTTTCGGAGATGCACAGCAGGTTGTTGTCGTAGGACGCGCCTTGGACGATCGAGCGGGCCGCCCGGCCCAGGTCGGCGGTCTCGTCCACCACGACCGGCGGATTGCCCGGACCGGCCACGATCGCCCGCTTGCCGCTGTTCAGCGCGGCACGCGCCACCGCGGCGCCGCCGGTGACGCAGATCAGCTTGACTTCACGGTGCTTGAAGATCACGTCTGCCGTTTGCAGCGTGGGCTCGGTGATCAGGCAGATCAGGTTGTCGATCCCCATGTCGCGGTGAATGGCTTCGTTGTAGCGCCGCACGCCCTCGGCCGCCACCCGCTTGCCGCTGGGATGCGGGTTGACGACCAGCGTGTTGCCGGCCGCGATCATGCTGACCGCATTGCCCGTGATCGTGGGCAGCGAGTGGGTTACCGGGGTGATGGCGCCGATCACGCCGAAGGGCGCGTGCTCGATGACCGCCAGGCCGCGGTCGCCGCTGTACACCTCGCTCCGCAGGAACTCGACGCCGGGGCTGCGTTCGCCCAGCGTTTTCAGCTTTTCGATCTTGTGCTCCAAGCGGCCGATCTTGGTTTCGTTCATCTCCATCGTGCCCAGTTCGACGCACTGGTCGATCGCGATCCGGCGGATGTGGCCGATGATCCGTTTGCGGTCCTCCAGGCTCCGCTCGCGCAGCCGTTGGTAAGCCTCGGCCGCCGCCGCGATGGCTTCGCTGGCGTCGCTAAAGATCCCGTGGCGGCCCTCGTAGCCGGCGCCGCTGACGGGAGAGACTCGGCCCACTTCGGCCAAGACTTGAGCGACCACGTTGCGGATCAGTGTTTCGTCGATTTGCATGCTGTTTCTCCTTCGCGCGAGTAGACGCACGCGGAATCCACATGGACCTTGTCCACGATACCGACAATCAGGGTGTCCAGCGGCAAGTTCTTGGTTTCCGGAGTCAGCCGGGCGCTGGAGCCCTGTGTGACCAGGACCAGGTCCCCTTCGCCCGCGCCCAACAGGTCCACGGCGATGAACGTGCGGCCGGTGGTGGTCAGGCTCCTGCGCTCCTTTCGTTCCAGCCGGTAGGGCTCGACGATCATCAGCTTGTAGCCGACCATCGAGGCGACCTTTTGCGTCGACACGAGCGAACCGGTTACCTTGGCCACGAACATGGGTTCAGTCCTTCTGCTGCAACAGCTGTTTTGCCAACCTCGCCACGACCAACTCTTCATTGGTGGGGACGATCCAGATTTGCGTGCGGCTCGGAGGGGCGTTGATCCTGCACTCCCCCTTGGCCGCCGCGTTGGCCGCCGGATCGAGAACAATGCCCAGCTCTTCCAGGCCGGCGCAGATCGCCTGCCGCGTGCGGGCGCCGTTCTCGCCGATGCCCCCGGTGAAGACCAGCACGTCGGCGCCGCCGAGTTCCACCAGCAGACCGCCCAAATGCCGGCGGGTCTCGGTGTGGAACACGTCCAGGGCCAGCTGGGCTTGCTGGTGGCCCGCGTCGGCCGCCTGCTCCAGGTCCCGCACGTCGCCGCTGACGCCGCTCAGCCCCAGCAAGCCGCTGCGGCAGGCGAGGTCGTCCAGAACCTGGTCGAGCGTCTTGCCGGTCGCCCGCAGGATCACGGGCAACGCGAAGGGATCGAAATCGCCCACGCGATTGTTGTGCGGCAGACCCGACTGGGGGCTCATGCCCATCGACGTGGCCACGCTCACGCGGCCGCGAATCGCACACAGGCTGCTCGATCCACCCAAATGGCACGAAATCACTCGCAAGTCTTCCCGCCCCAACAGTTCCGCAACGCGGCCGCCGATGAAGCGATGGCTGGCGCCGTGAAATCCCCAACGCCTGACGTGCAGCCGGTCCGCCCACTCGTACGGCGCGGGATAGTAACGCCAGCGGTCGGGAACCGTGGCATGGAAGCCGGTCTCGAACGCCGCCACCAGCGGAATCTCCGGCAGCTTCTCGGCCAACAGCCGCATGGCGCGGATGTACGGCGGATTGTGCGCCGGGGCGACCGCATTCATCTCCTCCATCGCCGCCAGCACGTCGGCCGTCACCCATTGCGTCCCACTCACCCGGCCGCCATGAACCGCTTTGAAGCCGATCGCCGAGACTTCGGCGGCGGACTTCAGGCAACCCGTCTCCGGATGGGTCAGCTGCTCCAGGCACTGCCGGACCGCCACCGCGTGGTCCGGCACGCGCGCCGTCAACTCTTGCCGGCGGCCGCCGATGTCCAGAGAGCAGCGGCTTTCCGGAGCACCGATACGCTCCACACCGCCGCGCGCCAGTTGGCGCTCGTCCGTCATGTCGAACAGCCGGTACTTGAAACTGGTCGAACCCAGGTTGGCAACCAAGATCTTCATGATCCGCACTCCGTCTCCTGTACTCCCGACGTCCTTGGGCAACCTTGACCTTGTAGAACGGAATTCATTCCGTTCCGAACGGAACCATGGCGATTCGGAACGGAATGAATTCCGTTCTACGTTGGTCGCAGGCCAGGTTACGACAAGAACGCCTCGACCAGGCCTTCCGCCGGGCGTGGAATCACATGGCTGCTGACCAGTTCGCCGACCTGGCCGGCCGCGTTGGCGCCGGCTTCGACCGCCGCCCGCACGCTGCCCACGTCGCCCTTGACGATCGTGGTCACCAAGCCGCCGCCGATGCCGACGCGTTTGACAATCTCGACATTCGCCGCCTTGGCCATCGCATCAGTAGCTTCGACCAGGGCGATCAGGCCCTTCGTTTCCACCAATCCAATTGCTGTTTGCATCGCCAGAAATCCTCGTCTGTGAAAAAATCCTACTTGGAGCCAGTCCGCTTGATCGGCGGGGGCAGGACGATGCCCAGGTCTTCGTGCGGCCGCGGTATGACCTGCACGCTGACCACCTCGCCCACTCGGCCAGCCGCATTCGCCCCGGCGTCCGTCGCCGCCTTGACGGCCGCCACATCGCCGGTCACGAACGCCGAAACCAATCCGCTGCCGACCTTGTCCCAGCCGTGGAACGTCACGTCGGCCGCTTTCAACATCGCGTCGGTGGCCTCGACCAGACTCACGAATCCCTTGGTCTCGATCATGCCCAACGCTTCCATCGCCTTTGACATCTCGCCAGTTCTCCCCACAAAAAGAATGAAACTCCAACTTCGTCAACTGTCAGGCTAGCAGGAACACGCCCCCGTTTCCGACTTCAATAACTCGATCTCGATCGCCTGATCCATGTTGCAGGCGTTGCCCTCGTCCGTGTCCAGGTGGACTTCCAGTTTCGTGGTTGGTTCGGCTCGCACCCGCAACTCGTCGAACGTCACCGAACACTGGGGCGACACCACTCGCAGCTTCATCATGTCCCCCGTCTTGACGCCGTAGTACTCGGCGTCGCGGAGATGCATGTGGACGTGACGGGCTGCGCGGATCACGCCTTGCTTCAGTTCCACCACGCCCTTGGGCCCCACCAGCACGCAACCGGGGCTGCCCTGGATGTCGCCGCTGTGCCGCACCGGCGCGTCGAGCCCCAGGGAGATCGAATCGGTGAACGCCAACTCGACCTGGCTGTGCGACCGCGTCGGCCCCAACACGCGCACCGTGGGCAGCATCCGACGTCGCGGACCAACCACCATCACGGTTTCCTCGGCCGCGTAGGCCCCCTCCTGGTACAGGTCCTTCATCGGCGTCAGTCTGTGGCCCGGACCGAACAGGATCTCGACGTGCTCGTCCGTCAGGTGCACGTGCCGAGCGGAGATGCTGACAACCAGGTTCGGCCGGAATGCTGCCGGCCGGCCGTTGCCGCCCGCTTGCTGCAGCACGATCTGCCGAACGATGTTCTCGATCGTCTTGCGATCCATCGGAGCTGTCAAAGCCATGCCCGCATCACTCCCGGCTTGTGGAAGCGGCCGCCCCAGACGCGTGGCGAACCCATTTTCCTAACGATAGTCTAGGTCACGCCTAACGTTTGATTCGGATACCTTGAATTCACTGGCCGAGTCAGGCAAGGACGCCAAGCCGCACCCGCAGACCAGGTCCAGAGCCAGGTTTCGCAGTCTGAATAGATTTAATCAGAAAAAGGGTTTAATTCTATTCATAAACGGATTCAAGTTATCAAGGAGAATCACTCAAAATGACCGGCATCATTATTCCCTTCTTGACAACCAGCAGATATTCGCAGGTGGTTATCTGCAAATACACCGAAGGATACTGGGGCTGTAGTCGAGTTCCGCCAGGAACCGCCGTCTCACCAAAGTAGCCATCACGCTCCGCGTGATGACAGCCAAGCGACTGTAGTCGAGTTCCGTTAGGAACCGCAGTCTCACCCAGCCCGACGCGCAGGGATGGACAACGAGCACCCCACCACCCTGTAACACGCCGGCGCACCCTCTGCCGATCTTAATCCGGCTCCTCTTGCACGGGGTTGGTCAATTCGCCGATCCCGTCGATCGCGACCGTGACGGTGTCCCCCGCTTGCAGGCGGACCGGTGGCTTGCGAGCCGCGCCGACACCGTGCGGTGTTCCCGTCAGGATGACCGTTCCCGGCAACAGTGTGGTGCTGCCGCTCAGAAAAGCGATCAGCGCCGATACGTCGAAGATCATGTCCTCCGTTGTCCAGTCCTGCATGGTCTGGCCGTTTAGAACCGTTCTGATCCGCAGCGCGTTCGGATTGGGGATTTCGTCGGCGGTCACCAGGCAGGGCCCCAGCGGGCAGAACGTGTCGAACGTTTTGCCCCGGCACCATTGGCCGCCCCCCCACTTCATTTGCCAGTCGCGGGCGCTGACGTCGTTGGCACAGGTATAGCCCAACACGTATTGCAGCGCGTCCGCGCGAGCGATGTTTTTGCCCCGTTTGCCGATGACGACGGCCAGTTCGCACTCGTAATCGACGGCGTCGCTGCGCAGTCGCCGGGGCAGCAAAATCGGATCGCCGGGGTTTTGAACCGCCGACACGGATTTCATGAACAGGACCGGATACTCTGGGATCGGCTGCCGCCCCTCCTCCGCGTGCCGGCGGTAGTTGAGGCCGATGCACAACAAGTTGGTCGGCGCGATCGGCGCCAACCGTTTAACGACCGCCGCGCTGCGGCCGCTGTCGCGGAACTCACCAAACAGATCGCCGTCCAGTTCGGTCGCCGAACCGTCCGCGTGCTGACAGCCATAACGCGGCTCACCCGACTGATCCAGATACCTTATCACTCGCATCGTAGGGCTCCTTGTTTGAACAATGGGCGGATGGGCCTAAGCGGGATATCGATCTCGCCCAGACACTTGTAGTTCTTGACGCCGAATCGGCTAAGGAACATGGGGCTCTCCTGTGCATCGAATGCCGCCGCGGACTTGGGACAAAGCCATCGGCACGCCTCGCCATCTTCGTTGGCGGCATTCACGGCGATCCAAACGCATGAATCTTAACATTTGCGGTTCGCACCGCAAAGATACGGACTTTCAAACGTTGCAGAGGTTCCGTTGTAGGACGGATTGCCAAGGCGTCTATCGCAGGATGGAGTGAGGGCTGTCACGTCGGGGCCCAAGATCGCCGGCGGTGCGATTCAGCCTGGATTCTTGCCTCTGGCAAGCTCGCGCCATAGAATCGTTATTTGCAGGCTTGGTTCCCGTTCCGCGGCAGAGGTATCCGCGTTAACGCATCTCCGTCCGCTTGGTTGACGGTGGTGGTTTCGCGAAAAGGGGACAGGACCCTTTTGTGCGAAGCACCCTCCGGGCCGTTCCGGCAAAAGGGTCCTGTCCCCTTTTCGCGAAAGGCCATTTAGGAACTTGGGGGAGAGGCAGGAAGAAGTCATGCGAGTCCAATGTCCTTCTTGTCAGCGGTGGGTCCGGTTAGGCCCGCAGGCGGCGGAGAAGTTTGCCGGCCGCACGGTCCCTTGCCCCGGTTGTGCCGCTCCGATCGCGGTTCCGGCGGCCGCCCCGGACGAGCCCGCCGTTTCGGAAACCGGCCCCGTGCCCGCGTCGGCGCCCGTTGCGGAAGCGCTGCCGCCGGAGCCAGCCGTCGACGACCGCGTCGCGGCAGTCGGCCCACCGCCGGCGATAGGACCTCACGAGGTCAGTCCGCCGCCACCGCCGGTTCCCAGCGAGTCCGCGGCCGCCGAGTTTGCCAAGATCGCGGTGGCCGCGCCGCGCCCTCGCAAGCGGGCGCACCACCAGCGGCAGGCCGGTCCCAGTCGCTGGCGTCAACTGGCCGCCAACCGGCGCGTCCAGATCGCTGCCGGCGGTACCTTGGCGATCGTGGGCCTGATCCTGCTGGCGGTGTGGCTGTTCTCCGGCGAAAAGAAAGCGGCCACGCCGGAGGTAGCCGGGAAGACGCCCAGCGCGGCCCGAAAAACGGCGAAACCAAGCACGTCAGGCAAGAGCCAGGACGGTGCGGGAATCGTCGAGTTCCAGGTCGACGACGAAGCTCGCCGCAACATCGCGATCGACGTCGATGGCACGCCGATCTTCATCAAGGCCCGAGGGGCGTTGGAGGTCAGGCTCTCGCCGGGGATGCATCAGATCGTGCTTCGCCGGCGCGGCTTTCACCAGCAGGACGTTCAACTGCAGCTTCGGGAGGGCGAGCGGACGGTGTATGAACCCAAATGGGAGCCCATCGCGTTTTCGATGCCTGACGGCAGCCAGCCCCAGGCGGGCGGTGCGGACGTCGCGGCAGGAGGTCCGCCCAGTTTTGACGCTTGGCTGCAGGATTTTGACGCGGCGAAGCGACAGGCCGCGAAAACGAACAAAGACATTCTCGTGCTGTTCGACGGCTCGGATTGGTGCCCCTACTCCGTGCAGATGGCCAACGAGCTGTTTTTCGATCCCCGCTTCCAGTCCCAAGTGGCCGGCAAGTACGTGCTGGTGTTCGTCGATTTCCCGCGCGGCGACGAGGCCAAGGCGAAGGTTCAGGATGCGGACCGGAATCGGCGCCTGATGGAAGCTTTCGGCGTCGAGGGATTCCCGACGGTGGTCGTGGCCGACAAGGCGGGAATGCCTTATGGGCGACTCGGCTACGAGCCCGGCGGCGTGGACCGGTTCTTGGATCAGGCGACGGAATCGCAAAAGTTCCGGGACCGACGGGACGGACTGATCGAAGAAGTCCGGCTGTCGCTGGGCGCGGAGAAAGCCGCCGCGGCATGGCAGACATTCCGACTGCTCGCCGTGCTCCAGTTCGTGGCGCACTATGCGGATATGTTTCAGAAATGGTACGACGAGTCGCAGCAGTGGGACGCAGCGGATGCCCAGGGTTACCAAGAGGCGTTCTTTGAAATCGCTTGGTTTTCCAGGATCGCGGGCGTCCGGGACGGGGACCGGCAGCAGATGGAGAAGTTGGTTGCCGAATTGGACGCCTGGAAACAGAACCAGGACTTTAAGGACGCCAACCGCGGCGCGAGGATGCACCTGCAAGCCGCGGTGGCCATGCGGCACGACGTCAAAGCGGTCGAGCGCTACGCGGAGGCGGGTCTGGGCTATCAAGCCACCGATCCGAAGATCCGAGAAATGCTCGCGGCCCTGGAAAAGGCGGCGCCGACGCTCAACGTCCTCGGTTCGGGCAGCGGTTTCGTGGTCGGCGAGGGCGGCTACATCCTGACCAATCGGCATGTGACCGAGGGCGAAGGCCGACTGGCCGTGCGGCTTCCCCAACATCCAGATCCCGTTCCCGCCGAGGTGGTGGCGACCGATTCGACGCACGATTTGGCGCTGGTCCGCGTGCAGGTCCCGGAGGGAATCTCGCTGCCACCGTTGGCTGTTGGCTCCACTTCGGTCTCGCGAGGCACGCGCGTGGCCGCGTTCGGTTATCCCTTGGGCGACCTGGTCGGGAAGGGCATCAAGTTGACCACCGGCATCATCAGCGCCACGGAGGACCAGACGGACGAAGGCATGCTGCTGTTGGACTGCCGCATCAACCCCGGCAACAGCGGCGGACCCTTGTGCAACGCGCGTGGCGAGGTCGTTGGTATCGTGGCCGCCAAGAGCTATTCCAACCGCCAGCTGGAAAGTTACGGTTTGGCTGTCCCCGCGGTCCGCATCGTTGAATTCCTGGAACAACACCTTCCCGACTTCAGGCCGGCGTCGTCCCCGGCGGAAGGGGCAACGGAGGAGTGGGACGCTGTGGACCGCATGGTGAGCCCGTCCGTCTTGATGCTGCAGAAACTGCGGGCGGAGAACTAGCACCAACCTTCGGCTTTCGGCCTTGCCAAAAACCGCCAGATACGGGACGATCCGTGCCGCCAGCGAGCAACCGAGGACGGGACGTGAACGGACATCAGGGACAGAGCGACCGCAGCGGGCCGATCTTCGAGGCGGACGAGGCCGACCGGATTTGCGCCGAATTCGAGCAGGCGTGGCGGTCGGGGACTGGGCCGCGGATCGAGGACGCTCTGGATCGCGTTGCGCCCGCCGGGCGACGCGGCCTGCTGCAGGACTTGCTGGCAATCGAGCTGCACGCCCGCCAGCAACAGGGCGACCTGCCCGTCGTCGAGGAATACGCGAAACGTTTCCCGGAAAACCTGGAACTGGTCGCCGCGATCATCGAAAAACACGTCCGCCGGCGACTGGGAGATTACGAAATCCTGCGGGAAATCGGCCACGGCGGAATGGGCGTGGTCTACCAGGCCCAGCACCGGCTGCTGAACCAGATCGTGGCCCTGAAAGTGCTGCCGGAGCCGGCGCTGGGCGACCGCCAGGCGGTGCGCCGCTTTCAACGCGAAATGCTGTCCGTCGGCAGTTTGAACCATCCGAACATCATTCGCGCCTTGAACGCGGGCGAGGCGCGGGACGTTCACTACCTGGTCATGGAGTACGTCGACGGCTGGGATTTCGGGGAATTGGTCGCCCTGCACGGCCGATTGGCTTCGGGCGCCGCCTGCGAATTGATCGGGCAAGCGGCCATCGGCCTGCAGTACATCTACGAGCACGACATGGTGCATCGCGATATCAAGCCCGCGAACCTGATGCTAGCACGCGACGGCACGGTGAAAATCCTGGATCTCGGACTGGCACGCTTGGATCCTCGTCACCGGTCGCGGGAATTGACGCATCCCGGTTTTGCGATGGGGACCGTGGACTACATGGCTCCGGAACAGTGGGTCGATTCCAGTGCGGTCGACATCCGGGCGGACATCTACAGCCTCGGCTGCACGTTGTTCTTCCTGCTGACGGGCCAGACACCGGACGCCATGAAAGCCGGCGACACGCCTTCTCGGCGGAGGATGGGCAGGCAGCAGACGCATCCATCGCTGGCCGCCTTGCGCGGCGACTGCCCGCCGGACGTGGACAGGATTCTGGAGCTGATGCTAGCGGAGGAGCCCGATGAGCGGTTTGACACGCCGGGCGAAGTCGCCGACGCGCTGGGGGCGCTGGCCGATGCCCGGCAGGTCGCCGCGCTGGTGTCGGTCGGCCGGCAGAGCCCGGTTGCGGGCCGCGGCACCGTGGGAGCCGGCCCGATCGCGAAAGCGGCGACGCACCCCCACGCGGCGAAACAGACCTCGTACGACGGGTTCGGAGCACGCGTTGTCCGCGGGGCCAAGCGGCGGCCTGGTTGGGCCCTGGAAGTCGTTGGCGGCGCCGCGATCCTGCTGTTGGTGCTGGCGGTTTGGCTCGTCTCACGTTTCCACGGCCGAGCGGCGGCCACCCCCGCCCAGCCGGAGGTGGCGATGGCCGACTCGCAGACCCTGTCCGCGGAACTCTGCTCGCTCCCCGGCCTGAACGGACGCTGGTGGTTCGACGAGATGCCGTGGTTGATCCCCAGCGTGCGCGAGGCGCTGGCCGGCGACGTGGCGCTCGCCGGCGTCCCGCGGGCGGAGGGGAAGGGCGGCTTCCAGGACGCCCACTGGCTGTGGAACCCCAACATCCGGGCGCTTCGCGATCGGCTCGTGGACCTGGTGGTGGGCGCGCGAGACCAGTTAACTCCGGCCGAATCGGCGTTGGTGGCGGAGTTGCTGGCGGTTTCCCGGCAGGATTTTGGCGACGAGCCATTGGCGGCCCGGCTGGGCGGTGCGCTCGGTCGCTTCGTGCAGGCGATCGAGGCCTCCGGAAAGTGGTCCGCCGCGGACCTGCACACCCGCGCGGTGTTGCAGCACAAGATCGCCACAATCACCAACGATCGCTCGTTGGCGGAAGCGGCGGCCAAGTCCTACGACGCGGCACTGGCCGCCTACGCTGCGCGAGATCAAACCGTTTGCCCGTTGCGCGCACGGTGCCTGGTCGACAGCGGGCAGTTGCACGCGCTGGTCCTCCAAGACTATGCGGAATCTCGCCGTCGTTTTCGCGAACCGCGCTCGCTGCCGGCCGTGCCCCTGCTGCTGCAGGCGGAGGCCTGGTTGAACGAGGGCATCGCCAGCGCCGCCGTG
>Ga0116156_10002325_pt1 | contig 17342 bp, 16 predicted proteins | sample AD_UKC045_MetaG_FD_89891 | JGI IMG/M metagenome (GOLD analysis project Ga0116156, IMG submission 89891) | Active sludge microbial communities of municipal wastewater-treating anaerobic digesters from USA - AD_UKC045_MetaG | ecosystem: Engineered > Bioreactor > Anaerobic > Digestate | place: USA... | reverse complement strand
TCGGGCCTTTCCTCATACGCATCCGTGACCGTGATCGCCTCCAAAGTCAGCGAATCGGACGGCTCGGTCCTTACCATCGAAGCCCGAAAAGTGTTGGACGAAGCAGCCAAAAAATATATGACCTCCGATATCCACATGTCGATTGTTCGGGATTCGGGTTTGACGGCCAGCCACCGCGTTGCCACTATGCTTGAACATATGGTGATCGCCACGTTGATCGTCGTGGTGCTGATTCTGCTGGCCCTCGGCCGCAGGGAAGCGATCATCATGGCCATCTTGATCCCGGTTATGCTGGCCATCGTTCCTTTCGTTTACTACCTGACCGGATTCACCCTGAACCGCATTACTTTAGCGGCCATGATCTTCGCCATCGGTTTTTTAGTCGACAACGCGGTTGTGGTGATGGAGAACATTCATCGAAGACTCCAACTGGGTGGTGACAAACCTCATAAAATTGTCATTCAGGCCGTTCAGGAAATCGGCAATCCGACCATCCTTGCCACCTTTATGATTATCGGGGCGTTACTACCAACCGCTTTCGTCACCGGTATGACCGGTCAATACGCGCGCCCGATTCCCATTGGCGCATCCATTGCCATGTTGTATTCGCTGTTCATCGCGCTGACCGTGGCGCCATATCTCTCCTTCCGAATTCTTCACCGTCATTCGAGCCAAACAGATGCTGCTCCAACTGGGCGCAAGTACAAATATAGAGAAGCATTGACGTGGATATTCTGCAGCAAAAAGAGGATGCTGACTATTTATTCGGCCATCATTCTGCTTTTCTTGGTTATCGTCTCCTTGATTCCCTTGCGCATATCGGCCTTCCGTCTCTTTCCGATTCCCGATGCGGATGAAATGTCCGTCATGATCGACATGCCGCCTCAAACCACTCTGGAAGAGACACATGCACAAACGACGCAACTGGCTCGCACACTGTTGGCGATCCCGGAAATCACGGGCTGCCAATCCTATTCAGGCACCCATGGGCCGCTCACATTCCAAGGAATGGCGCGACATTACATGTTGCGCGACCAGCCATATCAAGCAGAGATCCAGATTCAGCTCATCCCGGAAAGCGAACGGTCGATCCACAGCCACAAAATTGCTTACATGGTTCGCGACATTGTGACCGAAAACTTGGCGGGAAGCGGCGCCACTTTCACAGTCGCGGAACAACCGCCGGGACCACCGACTCAAGCTGCGTTGTCAATGGAGGTCTACGGACCAAATGATGAGGGACGCCTCGCATTGGCCGACCAAATACGCCAAGTCTTTGCGACGACGGAAGATGTTGTGGACGTGGATTGGACCGCCCGGTCGGGTGCGCCCATCCTGCGTTACGACGTGGATCTGCAAAAGGCGGCTTCACGCGGGGTTGTTGCGGCGCAGGTTTCCACCACAATACGGACCCTTCTGGCGGGCAACGATAACAACTGGGCACATCGACCGAATGAAAATGAACCGGTGCCCATTTCGGTTCGCCTTGCCGCATCCGAGAGAGCCCTCGAAGCGGACCTGGAGTCCATTCGCTTCTCCTCAATGATCCCGGGCACAACTGTTCCGGCGACAGACGTCGGGCGATTTGAAAAACGGCTAGGTTCTTTCCCGCTTATACGAAAAGACATGGACCCGATGGTGACTGTGACAGCCGACGCAATCAACAAGGGGCCGATTTATTCAGTAATCGATATAACCAAAAAGCTGCACAAGATGAAGGCGCCGGATGGAAGCGATATCAAAATATTGTGGAGTGACGATCCCAAGCCGAGTTGGGACCGTTACAGCGTTCGCTGGACTGGCGAATGGACCATCACCTATGACAATCTGATCCGTGACCTCGGCCTCGCCTTCGTCGTCGTTCTCTTTCTCATCTACATGAGCATGGTCGTCTGGTATGACTCTTTTCTCACGCCGGTCGTCATCATGCTGCCGATTCCCTTCGTTCTGATCGGTGTAATTCCAGGCCATCTGCTGTTCGGCGAATATATCACCGGTTTAAGCGTTATCGGCGTCATTGCCCTGGCGGGGATCATGGTTCGCAACTCCATTTTGCTTGTTGACTTCGCCAGAAGCCTCATACATTCCGGTGTCCCTATCAAAGAGGCGGTCTTGCAGGCCAGCCAGACGCGACTACGGCCGATCGTTCTTACCTCAGCGACGGTCATCCTCGGGGACGGTGTGCTTTTCTTCGATCCCATGCTCAAAGGGCTTGGAATAACAATGTCGATCGGCGCGTTTGTTTCGACCGCGCTCACATTGCTATTCGTGCCGATGGCATATTTCCAGTTGATGAATTTCCTCGAATCCAGGCGCTCTCATGCACACGTCAATAGTGAAAGCGGACAACCATCATGACACCAACAAGAAAGAACCTTGTCACTCAATCCTTAAGTCCTCAAAGCCGTTCAAGCTTTTCAGGAGAGCGGATCGTTAAGGCGCGCATTAGATGAATTGGGCGGCTTTGATCCTTGCGCTCGCGGGCATCCCCTTCTTTGTGGTCGGCTCTGTCTGGATGTTTTCCGGAAAGCCGATCTTTCGAAAAGACGAGGACAAGAACCTGGAAGGCCAGGGCGTTCTATTTTTGATGATGGGTGCCGCTTTAATTTTCGTAAGTGTCGGTTTCTGGTGATTCCGATGTCAGCGAAAAAACTCAAACATGAAGGAGGACCTCATGAATCGAACACTTCACATCCTGATTCTGGCAACGGTGCTGACTCTCCTGTTTTCCGGATCCGCCCTTGCCTGGAGCGTGACGGCGAAGGACGACCCGTTCGCCTCGGGTAAAATATTCCTTGGTCTGTCCAGCGGCCTTGACTTCGGGATGGTCACGGACACCTACGAACCGGAGGACGAGGACGAGGTGGAGACGGACGTCATGCAGTTCGGCATCGGCGTCACGGGGGGCTACTTCGTCCTCAAAGGCTGGGAAATCGGGCTCGCCGCGCGGTACGACTACGGCCGCACAACGGATGAGGACGACAACATCGCATCCACCGGCGACTTCCTCATCGGCATCCAGACCGGGTATTACTACGCCACCCCGGTTCCGGTGCACCCTTTCATCAATGTGGAAGCCGGCTACGCGGGGCGGTTCACCAACCTTGAACCGGATCAAGGCGACGAAACCTCAGACAGCGCGGGAGGCTTCGCCCTGCGGCCCAGCGTGGGCGCGGTTTTCTTCTTCTCCGACGAAATCGCCCTGACGCCTTCGTTCTATTACCAGTACACCGCACTTTCAGGAACCGACGACACCAGCGGTACGGAGTTCGACTACGACGCGAGTTCAAATCGACTTGGATTCCAACTCGGCCTGATCGGTATCTTCTGATACGGCGCTCGGTGAAGATGAAAGGGGAAAGAATGATTTCTCAGGGAAGGAAGCGGACCGGAAAAACCGGATGTGCGTTGACACGGAAGCGCGGTGATCCAACGAAGCAATTCCTATGCGCCTGCGCCGCTTTCGCGTTCAAGAAACCCTCCCCATCAATTTCCGCTTCCTTCCTTTTTTGTTTTCTTTTCCTTGAACGCCTCGACCTGGCTATCCCGGCCGACAAGGACCATGGCTTTTTCATTTGCTCCAAAACCCATGTGGCACGCTCAGCCAAGCCCAAGCCAGCGCCAGGACAAGGAATAGCACGGCCATGAGAGTATTGATCGCCGAAGACAATCAGTCCATCGTCAATGGGTACAAAAGGATATTTCCCGCTTTCAACATTGAAATCATCGATATAGCGGTGGACGGCCTTGAAGCCGTTGAAAAGTATCACAAGCACGCCAATCGGATCGATCTGGTTCTTTGCGACAACAGCATGCCCCGCATGTCCGGCCTGGAAGCCAGTCGTCGCATCCTTTCCCTTGATCGGAACGCGGTGATCGTGATCGTGAGCAGCGACTCATTGGATGAGGATTCGTGTCTCAAGTCGGGCGTTCGTGCAGTGATAAAAAAACCGTTTTCTTTTGAAGAACTCGTTCATCAATTGTTTTTTGCTTTGACGAACGCCGTTGAGACAAAAACGGATCATAGGCCCTGGTGATATGGATGAATAATGGCGAAGTCACATTGAGAAAGGAAATCATCTGGATTACTCTGGTAACTTTGTTTGTGAATTTATTTGTTCTAATCGCTTCCATAGTAGCCGGTGATATCCGGGGCAATGTTTCTTTTTACTTCAAAGAACGTGAGGCGGTGACATTGTTCTCCGCAATTCAGCTTGCGGCGTCCTCTTTGATAGCGTTGCAGATATTCATCATTAGGAAAAAATATGATCGAAAAGATGGCTATTGGTTTTGGTTTTTATGTAGCTTTGGCTTCCTTTGGCTGATGTGCGACGAGTTGTTCATGATACACGAAGGCATCGACGACGGTATTTTGGGAGCGCTCGGTTATGTTCCTTCCGGGAAGCATTTCCTTTACGACTGGATTGTAATCGCGCTTTATGGTGCAGCAGCGCTGGTTCTCAGCGTGAAATACCAACGGGAGATAGTAAAAAGCAGAACTCGAATATTATTTTTTGTCTCGGCGGGGCTTTTTTATGTTGCGCAAACCGGAATTGACGCTTTTGCGATTGGAGCGACGCAAATGGTGGTTGAGGAAAGTCTGAAGCTTGTCTCCGTATGCCTTTTTTTCCTGTTTTTTATAACCGTTTTTTTTGAAGTGATCGGGGAATTGCTGATTTTGAAAGGGAATACTGAAGCTCGGACGAAAGCAAAAACGGAGACGAGGAACCAAGCAGAACCGGGGTACTGATGACGTACAACGACGCGTTCGAATTATATTGCGAAATGAAAGAAGCGTTATCGTGCCTGTTTACGATTGTCAATCTTGGCCAACTCCTCAGAATAGGACAAATGGGTTGACGTCGAAATGAAGATTAAATCCGTGAAAGGAAGGGGCATAATGGCTGATCTAAAAATCAAAGGCGCGCCCGGCGCGATCTCCGCGCCTCCAAAGGAATTCTGGGAGGAGGAGTTGGAGGTGAACATTCAGGCCGGATGGGACGACCTACACAACGTTGAAAAAAAGCGCGCCTGGGTTGGTAGACTCACCGGTCGCCAGATCGAGGTCCTGCGCAGGGCGCTTTGCCTTTCGGATCTTGGATCGGTTAGGAAGAACAAGTCCTCTCTCGAGGACTGCGACGATGAGGAACTTCACCCCTACGTGATGGTGACACTCTTCGCAAAGTTCAAGTCGAAGGTTGCCGTTTTCAGCCTCGGCCAGGATGTGCTTTCCGACGAGATGCTGGAAATCTGCAAGATCAAGGAGGACGAGTACGACAAGATCGCTCTGCTGTTTGCGATTTACCTTCGAAATTACCTCGATCTTCTGCTTGTCTTTTATTTCGACAAAATCCATAAAAGCGGATTTGCCCGCATGAAACTCACCGGGACCCACAAAGCGCCAGCCCATCCATTTGGTGATTTTCTTAAGACTGGTACGGTAAAAGCCATCCTTGCGGAGTACGACAAGAAGAAAAACGATGGCCGCACCTGCAAGCTCGGCAATGTGGCCCCTTACGACAAGCGGCTTTTCGTTTTCATCCGCCGCGCGGAACGTCCCGAGCACATCATCCACGACGGCGGCATCGTCTATGGCCATAAAATCGAGTGGATCACGCTTGATTTCGAAGCGACGGCCAAACGAGTGAACATTTCGTCCGAGAGTGTGGATGTTCCTGTGGAGATCGCCAACCTTCTGGCATCGAAATATTTCGGTTCCCCCTGCGAGTATGAAAATGATCGAGACATCACCTATGCGAAGCAGTTGGAAGTATATCTCGAGGAGCTTCGAAAGGGCGCCGCCGCGAACATGACTTTCGTGGAATTGGTCATCGCCAATTCGCCCCTGAAGGGAGCGCCGAAGGTAAAGATTACGGACCCGGCGTCGAACTCCATTGGCGGCGCGGTGACCGAGTTCGAGAAGGCTTTCGGCGGCGTACTGAAGAAAATCGACCGCGTCGAGAGCATCAAGGTTCTTTTCAAGAAAAAAAGGGTCAGCCTGATATTCGAGCAACAGGAGACGGCCCCGAATGAATTCGTTGTCCGGTATTCGGACCATCGGCTGAACGCGTTGGAGCGAAGGGTGTTTGAGGGCGAAATGACGGAGCAACACGGCATTTCCATCCTTTCCACGGAAAAGAGGTTCAAAAATCAATAGCGAACAGGCCGCATTGCTTCTTCAAGACGGATCGATCCACGATCCTGACGAAGAGCTACTACGCGCGGCGTCCGACCTTTCCGGTCTGGGCGTCATCGCCATCGAAATTTCCTGCTATGTCAAATGCGTCAACGAACGAGATCGAGACTACCGATTTCTCCGGGATAAAGCCTGCCAAGGCAAAATTCACATCGAGTACGGACTGGATGAGGACGGGAACGATTTTCGATGCCCCGATTGCAACAGGACTGTCAGGCCGTTCAGCAATAAAAAGCGGCAATTCAAACTGCTTCGCACACGGGTGATTCCCGAAGGCGTGAAAAAATTTGTGTACGAACGGCTTTCATGCTGCGAAATCGGCTACAAGGAAGTGTGCGGTTTCGTCTGTCGCATCGACGCCGGGCAAAACGGCGGGTGGGTGTGCGTTGTCGATTACTGCGGCGACGAGCAATACCTGGCCCGCGACTGGGCGTCCTTCAACCCCACCTGTTACGTCTACGTGGATGAGCAGTGCTGCGAGGATCGGTTTCTCAACGAGGACTGGATCGTCCGCGTCCCCTTGACGGCCATCCTTTGCGGGTCACTGAACCTGGCTGATGTTGCGACTCGAACCGCGCAAGCCGGTCGACCCAAGGATGTGAAAAGGGTTTCGCCCTCGGTGTATTCCATTGGCGCCCGCCCCATCGCTTTCGAACCGGTGGAGCCAGCCAACAAGGGCCGATCCTTTGTCCTTGAAATTCATGATGACCGAGTCTCCATTGGGGGCAAAACGATATTAACCTGCAAGGCGAAAGCGCAAATGAGCATTTTCCGAATTTTATTGGATCAGTTCTGCGAGGATTTGAAAGCGGGTCTGGAGTCGGATCAATATCATCCTTTGAATGTCGATAAAATCGCCGACGTGCTCAATGAAGGAAAAAATCCGGACAACAAAGACCTCGAAGCCGCTCGCCGCGCCGTCAACCGCCTTCAGGAAAGCATCGAAACCGCTGTGAAGAAGAACATCGGCCTGCCCATCGATCGAATGGACATCATCCAGACGGTCAACCTTTCCGATGAAAAGACCACCGACCACGGATATCGTCTGAACCCCTTCACGGTCATCCTTCGGCCTCTTGTTTCCACAAAAAAGTAGAACTGTCCTCAACTTTTTTCGAAATGTCCGATCTCCCCGCTTCCGCGATTCGTAACACGCCGATTTAAAGACGTTTCCTCAACGCCCATTTATCGAACTGTCCTTCGATTTTTCCCAACCGACTTGGACCAACCCATATCTTGCCTGTCAAAATAGCCATTAGTTTCAGGCTGTTATGCCGCTTCGATATTTGAACCAAAGATGCGGTTTGGAACGCGTCCGGAGCGCCCACCCGGCAAAAAAATCCCTCTCTTCTGTCACGCCGTGAGGGGGTGGGTGACCTGGGTAAATAGAGAGCCGGGACAAAAAAACCGTGGCGCCGGATGTCACGTTTCGGGGGGTGCCCTGCTTTTAAGAGTAGGAGGGCGCGAAAAAAACCGCTCTTTTTTGTGTCACGAATCAGGGGGTGCGCCGCCTTTAGTGGATAGGAGGGCGCGAAAGAAATTCGCTCCTGAATGTCCCACATCGGCGGCACGAACCGCCTTTAACAGGTAGGAGGCCGAGAAGATGAACGGCAAATGCGGTCTGGAAAAAATTCAATCGCGTCTGTCCCCTGAGGCCGTTTTCACACCCCTTTTTCCTTGTGAGGGCAAAAAAACGCCGGGGCCGTCCGACACTTTTCGAATGTTCCCGGTAAATATCCAGTAGGGGGTTGTTTTTCATGTCCCCTTTTCAAAGCTCAAGGGCTTATTCGGAAGGAAGGAGAACCGCTTTGAAGGCTTTACGAACCATAAATCCGAAAAGGACTGAAAAATGAAACATCTTACGAAACAGTCACTTACGCCGGCCCAGGCCCGCCTGCTGTCGTTGATGCAGGAGATGTATTTCGGGCGGATCGAGGGGTTGGTCGTGGTCAACGGCTATCCCGTTTTCGATCCGGCGCCGCGCATTGTGCGGCAGGTGAAGTTCTGCTCCGAAAACGGACCCCGGCGCGAAAAAACCTTGGACAATTTCAATCTCAAGGAACAGGTCGTGGAGCTTTTTGACGCGCTTGCACAAATGGGAAACGGGACGGTTGAGAGCATCGAAGTTAAACACGGCTTGCCGTTCCTGATGAACCTGGAGGAAGCGGTCGGGGCATAACCCCGGAAATATAAACGCCCGACATCAGACCAGACGCGGAGCGGAGGTCGATCGTGGGTGTCGCCGACCGGCGAACACGCATCGACCCCGCTTCCAGCCCACGCTCTGACGCGTTCCGTCCGGATTCGACCGACACCCGCTCGGCCCCCCTCCTCGCCACGAGGAGGAGGAGATGGGCATCGGCAATCGTTATGACGGAATCGATGAATTCGCGGTTCGACTCATCAAAAAAAGGACGAGGCGATTAATCGGCAGCGCGGGATTCACGCGATCCGACGTGGCCGACCTGGAACAGGAGATGGCGATGGATTTACTGACGCGGCTTCCGAAATTTCAGGAAGGCCGCGTTGGGCTCGAATCCTTCATTGCCGTCGCGATTAAACATCGGGCGGCAACCCTGGTTGAGGCTCAAAAAGCCGCGAAGCGGGATTTTCGTAAGGTCGCCTTCTCCCTTGACCAGGAGTTTGTGGATGAAGACGGGGAAAAACATGACGGATACGACCGGTTGGACGGTGAAAGGCTTGTCGACCCTTCCGACGGAGGCCGCCGCACTCTCTCGGACCAGGCCGAAAAAATGGCTCTGGCCATTGACCTGGGCAGGGTGCTTCAGAAGCTCTCCCCCGAGTTGCGCAGGCTCTGCAAACTGCTCTCGGAATTGAACGTCAGCGAGGTCGCCCAAGCGACCGGATTGAGCCGGGACACCCTCTACCGTCGCATCAAAACACTCCGGGATATCTTCGAATCGGAGGGGCTTCGGGAATTTTTCCCGGACCGATCGGACACTTTTTGAAGCGCGCCGGTAATTACCAATTGAGAACGAAACAACCAACCCAACCGACGGGAGGAATGATGGAACGCGACATTTACCGTTACAGCTTCGCTGAACAAATCCCCATGGAGGAAGCAGAGGAGTCCCTGATGCTCTCCGTGTTGGCCGCTGAATGCATCCACGGGCGTTCGGCGCTCAGGCTGGCCGGCGCCTTTCTGTTCGACGCCGCCAAACGCTCTTGCGTGATCGACGGCTCCACCGAAATCGGAAGGCACATCGCCGCCATCTTCACCGGCTTTCTAGCAAAGCAGTTCGGCGACGAGGCTTTTAAGGTCAAGCGCGTTGAAAAGGAAAAAGACTCATGACTGCCCCGCGTATAACAACTACCTATTCCATGTGGAATTTGTTCCGCAACTGCCGCATGGCGTGCAAGCTGCGGTACATCGATTTCCTCGTGCCGCTGACATCCGATCCAAACCTTCGCTTCGGTTCGGCGATTCACCAGTTCCTCGAGTGCTGGCACCGGCGTCGCGACCTCGTCCAGGTGCTCTCCCTGATCGACCGCTCGTATCCGAATCGCGCAGGTGACGAGGACCAGCAGCGCGACTGGCACCTGGCGACGGCGATCATGAAAGGGTACGTCGTTCGATATCCGACCGAGGAATTCGAAATCGTCGAACTGGAAAAGACCTTCGAGGGCGAGATCGTCAACCCGGCGACCGGCGCAACCTCGCGCAGTTTCACCCTGGCGGGCAAGGTCGACGGGATCGTCCGGATCGGCGATGAGCACTTCCTCCTGGAGCACAAGACCGCATCGCTGCTCGACTCCGGTTACCTCGAACGGCTGTGGACCGACTTCCAGATCATCCTCTACTGCTGGTACGTCGAGCAGGCGCTGGGCATCCGTATCAACGGCGTCATCTACAACATTCTCGTCAAAGCCAAGCTCCAGCAATCGAAGGGCGAGACCGAAGCCGAGTACGAAGCCCGCCGCGCCGAACTGATCGCCAAGTCGAAGACCGGCAAATCCTCAGCGCAGCGCCGCATGCCGGAAACCGACGACGAGTTCCAGGCGCGCCTCGCAGTCAAGTACACCGAGCCGGGGATGTACCACCGGGAGATTCTGTACATCTCCCGCGACCGCTTCGCCGTCCTGCAGGCCGAACTCTGGGAACTGACCCAGAACTTCCTCGACGCCCGCCGCCGCGACACCTGGTACCAGAACACTTCGCAATGCTTCCAGTACGGCAGGCCGTGCGCCTACTTCCCGCTGTGCCGCAGCGATTTCTCGCCGCTGGTCCGCGACAACCATTACCGCATCGAACCGCCCCACACGGAGCTTTCCGACACCACCACGACAACGGACAACGCGCCCGTTTTTTAGAAGGAGACCGACATGATTCTGCCCAAGGAAAAATCCAAACCCAAGACCGAACTGTCCGAGTTCACGATCTTCGGCTACGGCATGCCCAAGATCGGCAAGACGACCTTTGCCGCCGGATTCCCCGACGCCGTCTTCCTGGCGACCGAGGCCGGTCACAACGCGCTGTCGATTTTCAAGGTCGACCTGCCGGACTGGGACGCCTTCCTCGAAGCCTGCCGCGAACTGGCCGAAGGCAAGCACAGCTTCCGCAACATCATCATCGACACGGTCGACAACTTGTGGCTGCTGTGCCGCAACCACATCTGCGCCAAGAACAAGATCGAGCACGAGGGCGACCTGGCTTATGGCAAAGGCTATGCGCTGATCCTCAACGAGTTCGCCCGCGTGCTGATGAAGCTCTCGATGCTGCCCTATGGCTTGGTGCTGATCTCCCACGCAACGGTCCAGGAAATCCAGACCCGCACGGGCGCGATGCACAAAGTCGTGCCGTCGCTTCCGGACAAACCTCGCAAACTGGTTCTCGGCATGGCCGACATGATCCTGTTCTTCGACCAGGACATCGTCCGCTCCGAGGACGGTAAGCAGACCATCCGTCGCGTCATCCGCACGCAACCGAATCCCGGCTATGAGGCGGGCGACCGCACGGGGCGCCTGCCCGATGTGATCGATCTCGACTACCGGAAGTTCGTGGAGGCATTCGGCCGCCCGGCACCGGCCACTGCCAACCCCAACAAGAAAACCCAGTAACAGGAGGACAAATCCATGTCGAACCAACCCCCCGTCGATTCAACCGATCTGGCCGTCTACGACGACGACTACGCGGCAGCCGATGTGCAACCCAACCAGTTCGATGACGTGCCGGACGGAAAGTACCAGGTCAAGGTCGAGAAGGTCGAACTGGTCCGCACCCAGAACGGCGCGCCCATGCTCAAGTGGCACCTGCGCGTGCTCGGTCCGCAGCATCGAGGCCGCATGATGTTCCGCAACAACGTCATGGCCAGCAGCGAGAACATCAAGTTCCTCAAAGCCGACCTGCTCGCCTGCGGCCTGGAACTGGGCAAGCTCTCCGATCTGCCCGGGCGGCTCGGCGAACTGCTGGATGTCGCTCTGGAGGTCACGAAAAAAACGCGCGGCGAATTCGCCAACGTGTACCTCAACAAGCGCATCGTTCTCGACAACCCGGATGCGGATTACCAGAGCGCCGCCAAAGGCGCGCTGTCGGCGTTTTGAGTATGGAAACGATCTCCATCATCGTCGACACCCGCGAACAGGTTCCCTATGCCTTCGATTCCCGGCAGGTGGTGCGCCAGGCGCTGCCTGCCGGGGATTACTCGGTCGTGGGATTCGAAACGTCGGTCGCGGTCGAACGAAAGACGCTTGAGGACTTTGTCCACTCGGTGATCCGCGACCGCGAGCGGTTCAAAAAGGAACTGGCGAAGCTAGCCGCCTTCCCTTACGCCTGCGTCGTGGTCGAGGCGAGCCTGCCTGACGTTCTCTCGGCCAGATATCCATCGGGCGCACATCCCCACTCGGTGTTCGGCGCGGCGGTTTCCATCTGCGTGGATTACGGCGTGCCCGTCTTCTTCTGCGGCGACCGTCAGGCGGCTCGCCGGTTCACCGAGGAATTCCTATTGCGCGCGGCCAAATCAGAACTGGAAAAAGAGGCGCATCGCGCAAATGCGGTGACCGTCAATAAACCTGAAGGGCTAGTACCATCGGAGATATTCTGATGCTTCGATATGACACTTGTTTGCTCTCCATCAACAGCGTGAGCGACGACAACCTGGCTCTACTGAAGTCAATTCTTGAGGACGCAAAAAGAGCTGTCGTCAGAATTCCTTTTCAATACCAGGCGGCAATTACGGATGAACCGGCTAACGATTATGCCGGGTGGAAGTGTGTTCATTCCCCCTTTCAGAATCTGTGTGTTGAACTCGAAGGAGGATTTGTTCATGAAAACCATCGTTGCGAGGTCTTCACTTTATATTGCGGGGAAAACAAGGCGACCCTGCTTCATCCTGAATACTCCTGGTTACTGGCTGGTTTCGCTATCGGTGTACAACTCGACGATCCCAAAGCCCTATTTGCTTTCCCCATCATTTTTAAAGGTTTTGATGAAAAAGGCGTTTCATATTCAATCAGGAAAACGCCATACGAGAAATGGAAACCGTTAGACGGCGTGGCGCGAAACATTCTCGACTTCCTCTCTTCTCCTTCACTTCGGATCGATCTTGAACCGGGAATGGAAAAGATCAATCGGTCACGGCGAAAAAGCGGCAAGCCGACTCTGACGAACTACCACATCATCAAGTGGTCAACGCACACCAGTCAGACCGTTCCAACCGCACAGGGATCAAAGCACCGCGTTCGCTATGACGTGCGCGGGCACTTTGCAACATACACCCGCGGCCTCTTGGAAGGTCGGCGCATCTGGAGACCTGCACATCAACGCGGCCTAACGAACGATGTCTTCCGGCCAAAAGGATATCAGCGATGAAAACACAAGCCGCTGAAGCGGCAATATCCATAAGCGGTGAAGTCACGAAAATTATTTTTCAATCCGCCAACTATACCATCGGCGAACTCGACCATTCGACCACGATAAAAGGGCCGGTCTTTCTGGCGCTCCATGAGGCCGTGAACCTCCAGGGGCGATGGGGATCGGATCGTTACGGAAAGCACTTTTATGCGACGCAGGCGCTACGCGAAAAATCCTTATCCACCAGGGGTCTTGAGAACTGGCTCGCGATCAATCCGGCCTTCAAGCACATCGGTCCGGCCAGGGCCAAAGTGTTGGTCCAAACCTTCGGGCGAGACTTCGACAGAATCATAAAGGAGGAACCGGAGCGCATCACCGAATGCCTTCGACTTCCCCAAGAGGTCGTTGACAACATTAGACGCGAGTGGATGCGCCGCGAGGCGACCATCGCCGTGGAAACTGAATTGGCCGCCTTCGGTCTATCCGCAGTGAAAATCAAAGCGGTTCTTGATCGCCTGGGAGATGATGCGCCGACCGCCCTCAAATCGAAGCCGCAAGTTCTCTATGAAGTATTTGGATTCAAGACGGCGGATAAGCCGTTTTTGAACATGGGCTTCCCGAAAACAGATCCCGGTCGCATCCGTGCGGGCATCCTGGCCTGCCTCGATGACGCCCTGGACCAGGGCCACACCTGGATCGAGGAAGCCGATCTGATCGAGCGCGCCAACAAACTGCTGGTCATGGACTCGCTGCAGAGCCGCGAGAACATCGAACTGGAATTGTCCGGCCTGATCGAAAAAAGAACTCTTGCCTGCGATTCCTACGATGGCCGGTTCCTCATCGCCCGCGCCGATATCCGCTCGATGGAGCGCGAAGTCGAACAATGGATTCGCGGAGGCGACAAGGACCATCCCTGCGTGTTCGACCTGCTGGGCGTCTGGCAGAAGGTCCGTGACGGCCAGCTTTGCCCCGACCTGAACCCCCGCCAGCGTGACGCCGTGGTCGCCGCCCTCACGCACCAGATCACCGTGATTTCCGGCGGCGCGGGCAGTGGCAAGACGTTCACCGTGGGGGACTTGACCCGCGTGCTTGCGGAATGCGGCCTCTGCGTGGTGCTTGCCGCACCGACCGGCAAGGCCGCCAAGCGGCTCGAACAGGTCGTCGGCAAAGAGGCGTTCACCATCCACCGGCTGCTCGGCTTCAACGGCCACGAGTGGGCGCACGGCCCCGACGACCCCATCGACGCCGACGTCATCATTATCGACGAGACATCAATGGTGGACCTGCATCTGGCGTGGCGGCTCCTGCGCGCCGTCGACCACGAGAAGACCGCCGTTGTCTTTGTCGGCGACCACAACCAACTACCGCCGGTCGGCCCCGGCGATCTGCTGCGCGACATGATCCATACGGGCGTCGTGCCAGGCGTCGTGCTGACCGACGTCGTTCGCCAGGCCGGGGAACTCAAGGAAAACAGTACCGCGATCCTGCGCGGAGTCGTAGCCCGGACCTCGGCGCACGTCGATGCGCGTGGCCGCCGCCCCTGGTATTGCATCGACGAGTTCACCGACCCGTGGGATGTGCGGCGGTTCATCCGCGACCTCTATGGAACAATCCTGGCCGACAAGCTGGGATACGACCTGCTGGATGACGTCCAACTCCTGACGCCCCAGCGTAAAAACACCCTGGGCGTCGACGAATTGAATATCGAACTGCAGTCACTGATCCAGCGGAAGCTCTGGGGAGTCGAGACGCCCGCCGTTGTACCGGGACGTCGCCCATCTTTCCTTTTGCATGACAAAGTTATTCAGCGCCGCAACAACTACGACCTCGGCATCATGAACGGATCGATCGGGCGCGTGTTGGAATTGCTGCCGCACGGCGATCTGCGCGTACGCTTTGAGAACACCGAGGTGACCCTCAGCCGTTCCGATGGTGATCTGAACGATCTGCAGCTGGCCTATGCGCTGACGATCCATCAGTGCCAGGGAAGCGAATTCCCTTGCGCCGTCGTGATCGTCCACAAGTCGCACTCTTTCATGCACAGCCAAAACCTCTTTTACACGGGCGTCAGCCGCGCCAAGCAAACGACCGTCGTCATCGGCGACCGCTGGGGCGTCCGCAACTGCGCGACCAAGAAGGCCAACGACCAACGCAGCACATTCTTGGGCCTGTGGCGCAAGGACATGGAAGCAGCATCGCTGAAGGAGGCGCTGAATGGATAACACGCCTCGTCCGGATGCCGCAACCGCCTGCCGTCTCATCCGCGAGTATTTCCTTTCGCGCACGGACATCGTCGCTGTGCGGCAGTCGTGGATCGACCGCAAGTCCGGCGAGATCGTCTCCCAACCCCGCCCGGTGATCGGCGACCAGCACCTCGACGCTCTGCTCGCATATCATGTTGCTGGTCCCGACAGCGGCAAAGCGCCGCCGCTCTACTATTTCAATCGGAGGACGGGAGGCCAGGTCGCGGACGGTCGGGGCTTCGACCGCGTCGGCACTTACGCGGTCGCACCCGACAATACGACCGCCTGGCTCTGCCTCGATTTCGATGGGCCGAGTCATCCGCTGCCGCTGGCCGATCCACAGGCGACCATGCTGGTGTGCCTTGAGGCGTGTCGCACGCGCGGCATCCCCGCCCACATCGAAAAATCCGGCAGCGGCCACGGTTGGCATCTCTGGGTGTTTTTCGAAGCGTCGGTGCCCGCAGTTGATGCCCGGCTTATCGGTTATTCCATCGCGCCCACGGGCCACGTGCTCGTCACCGGCGAAGCTGCCGATGTCCGGATCGGGCGCGGGATCGAATGCTTCCCAAAGCAGAACACGGTCAGCGACAAGAAGATCGGCGCGGGCAACATGGTCTGGCTGCCGTTCTGGTACGGCGCGAAGGATGGCGGCAACCAGTTTTACCAGATCGCGGATGGTGGTCTCGCACCCTTTGCGCCCGATGACTTCGAACGTCTGTCGACCGCACGGCTCCATGAAATCCTCGCCCAGGTCCCCGACGACATCCGGCGCTTCGTGTTGAAAACGAAGGGTGGACTAAAAGCGCCATCGGCTCCGAAAAGTAGTCCACCTGCCACGCCAGGTAATTACGCGCCGACCGACGCTCAGATGATCCAGGCGGCGCTCGATCACATCTCGCCAGACGTTTCCTATGACGACTGGCTCCGCATCGGCATGGCCCTCCACCACTGGGACCCGCAGGCGGGCTTCGCCATCTGGGACGCCTGGAGCACTCGCGGCGAGAAGTACGAGGAAGGCGAACCGCCGCTCAAGTGGGACAGCTTCACGTCCGGCGGCGGCGTCACCCTCGGCACGCTCTTCGACATGGCCAAGAAAGCGGGATGGGAGCCGCCAGCGCATGAGCGCACGCCGCTTCCCACTGACGAGGAGATCGCGACCTTCATGGACATCGATCCGGAGGCGCTGTTCGACCAGGTCAAATCCGAGAAGCAACGAGATATCCTCGGCTGCCTGCTCGAAGCGAATCGTCCGCTCACTCCCAAGGAAATCGCCGCCGAGATCGGCAAGGACCACAACGCGACCAAGGTTCTTCTACATCGCATGGCGAAGGACGGAAAAGTCCAGAGCGACGACGCGGGCGGTTACATTTTGGGGGCGAATGTAACCCAAGTCATAGGCAGCCCAGTTACATCGCCGGTTACATCCGGGGGAAATGTAACCCGAAAGTCGTCCGAAGCGGTTTCATCAGATGGAAATGTAACTCCGAATGTAACCGGCTCGGTTACATCTGGCCCAAATGTAACCGCAAATGTAACCGGCACGGTTCTGAAAAATGTAACCGCGCCGGACGGCCCACGCCTCCCGACCGTCGTCGTCAAACGGCAGATGCGATACGAGAAGAACGAAGGTTGGGCGGTGGTCCACGCGGCCAACTATCCGCCCAAGCTGTTCCAGAGAACCGGCGGCCTCGTACAACTGGTCAATACCGACGCGGCTCCGGTGATCATGCCGGTCACCGAGACCCTCCTCCAAGGGCGCCTTTCCGATATCGCCAACTGGGTTGTTCAAACCAAGGACATGGAAGTCCCGGTCCATCCGCCCAAGGACGTCGTGGCGCTCATGGTCGCATCGCCGGACCCGGCGCTGCCGCATCTGGAGACGGTTGCATCCACACCCATGTTCGACCAGGACGGCTCACTGATCGCCGCCCCCGGTTACCACCGCGAGGCGCGGCTCTGGATGCATCGTCCTCTCGATTTCGATATGAGTGACATTCCCTCAAATCCGACTTCCCGCGAGATCGATGAAGCGCGTTCCCTGCTGGTCGATGATCTTCTTGCCGATTTTCCATTTACGTCAGACTCGGAGCGT
>Ga0116156_10002318_pt1 | contig 17371 bp, 18 predicted proteins | sample AD_UKC045_MetaG_FD_89891 | JGI IMG/M metagenome (GOLD analysis project Ga0116156, IMG submission 89891) | Active sludge microbial communities of municipal wastewater-treating anaerobic digesters from USA - AD_UKC045_MetaG | ecosystem: Engineered > Bioreactor > Anaerobic > Digestate | place: USA... | reverse complement strand
GTGATGAACTTTGATGATATGATTTATCTTCCCCTTCAGACGGTGCAAAAGAAAATAGACGGCACAGATTATATTATGGAATCAATTTATAAGATTAAGGATATGAGCAAGCTTGATCTGACGATGGCCCAGGTGAATGACAAGATGAGGGAGATGCACAATATTAAGAATCCGGACGATGATGATTTTTCCGTCAGCTCCATAATTGAATTTCTTGATATTCTTGACTCAGTATTTTTTGCTCTTAACGCTCTTCTTTTGGCTCTTACTTCCATTTCCCTCGTCGTAGGAGGCGTAGGCATTATGAACGTGATGTATGTTTCCGTAACGGAACGGACCTATGAAATTGGTCTAAAAAAATCAGTCGGCGCCAAGAATTTTGATATTCTGGCCCAATTTCTTTTTGAAGCCATATTTTTGACGCTTTTTGGTGGAATAATCGGTCTGGTGCTGGGAACTTTAGCTTCCCGGAGCGGAGAAATTCTGGCTGAAAGTTTCGGATATTCCATAGATCTTTCTATCACCTGGTGGTCGATTGTCATCGGTTTTGGATTTTCAGCTTTTGTGGGAATAGTGTTTGGTTATTTTCCAGCCCGCAATGCGTCCAGACTCAGTCCGATGGAAGCCTTGCGGAGGGAATAATATCTTTTTAAATAAACATTTGATTGTCCAAGAGCAGCTGTTATTATGCAATAATAGCCGATTTTTGCAAGTTGAAGCATTTTAATCGTTGTGATAAGGTATAATCAGCAAGATAAGAAACTAATAAAATTTCAAAAATATGGTTGAAGAAATAAAAGATGCCCAGGTTTCCGAAATTAAAAATGAAAACGTGGAAGAGGGCAATCCTAAAAAAAGAAAGACGGATTTATATATCGAATTAGTTCTTTTCTTTATTCTGGGAATACTTTTAGGAATTGCCATTAAGACCGAAGCGGCCAAGAGAGTGACTATCGGTTTTAACGATTACAAAATGAAAATAATGAGTCAGGATTACAATATCAACCAGTTGGAAGCGGAAATTTTAAACAAAAAAGCGGAAGAAGCAGAAAATCAGGCGGAAAATAGCGGAGCGATTGAAGGAGGAGGGGAAACCAATCCGGAAAATTCCCAAGAAGAAAACAGCGCCCAATAATTTATAAATAATTAATTTAAAACTTCAATATGGAAGAAAATAAAAAAATTGAAGAAAGCAAGAAGGTCAAAAATTTAATTTCCATTATTATTTTGCTTTCCGGCCTTTTTCTAGGCAGTTTGTTTGTTGATGTGGCCCAAATAATGAAAGGCGCCGGTTATTCCCAAAAAAATCTGAATAAATCAGATATTTTTGAAGCCAATGGCAAAACCTGGGTGGCTTATGGCGAGCCAGCTGTCGAAGTTTCCATTATTAATGATGACACATGCGAAAAATGCGATATCAGCGAACCTTTGGTTTGGCTCAGAAGAGTGTTGCCAACAGTGAGCACGGAAAAAGTAACTTATGATTCAGTGAAAGGAAAGGAATTAATCGACAAGTTTGGCATAAAGACGCTTCCTGCTTTTATTTTTAATGAAAATATCGAAAAAACTGATTTTTATCTCCAGGCTTCAGTATTATTCAACAAAAAAGATAACCTTTATGTTCTAAAAACTCAAGAGTTGGGTCTTCCGGCTGGCAAATATTTGGAACTTCCCAAAGCCCAAGAGGGAGATGCTACTTTTGGCCTTGCTGATTCCAAGGTAACTGTGGCAGTCTTTTCCGATTACCAATGTCCTTATTGCAAAATTCTTTATCAGACACTTCGAACGACAATGAACCAATACAAAGATAAAGTAGCTTTTGTTTATAAACATCTGCCGTTGGATATTCATCCGCAAGCGGAAAACGCTTCTTTGGCTGCTGAATGTGCCTTGGAACAGGGAAAATTCTGGGAATACAGCGACAGGCTTTACCAAAATCAAGCTTCTTGGTCAAATACCAAAGATATGGCTAAATTCAAGGAATATGCCCAGCAGTTGGGACTGAAATCGGCTGATTTCAATCAGTGTCTTGACAGCAAAAAATATCAGGAAAAAATTAATAGATCCAAAGAAGAGGCGGATGGATTCGGAATTTCTGGAACACCGGCGGTTTTCATAAACGACCAGTTTGAAACAGGAGCCATCAGCGCTGAACAGTTCAAGAAAATAATTGATGAACAGCTGAATAAATAAGATACTTTTTAGCTTCAGAAGAGCCTGCATGATGCGGGCTCTTTTTGGTATTATCTTCTTACTTTTCTTTCCCAAATAAAAGTAAGAAAAGAAAAATATAAAAAGTATATTGAACGCTTATTGTTGATGTGATATAATGTTTAAGTATGAAATATCACAATAAAACAATTTTTGAAATAATCTTTTTTGCCCGCGGCGGGCAGGGAGCCAAAACGGCGGCGGAAATTATTGCCCAGGCGGCTCTAGTCGAAGGAAAGTTTGTCCAGTCTTTTCCCAGTTTTGGCCCGGAAAGATCCGGCGCACCTACCAAAACTTATGTTCGGATTTCAAATTCTGAAATCAGAACCCATGAGCCGGTGACCGATCCTGATGTGGTGGTGGTTCTTGATGAAACGCTTCTTGACGGGACCGTTGTGACAGAAGGTCTGGATAAGAACGAAGCGTTGATAATTAACAGCAAAAAAACTGTTGAAGAAATAAAAAATATAATAAAATTTGAAGGGAAAATTTATCCGGTGGATGCCAATAGAATTTCCATGGAAATAGTGGGACAGCCCCGGCCAAACACGGTGATTCTGGGAAAATTTATCAAAGTAACGGAAATAACAAAGTTGGAAAGCGTTGTGGAGGAATTCAGGCATATTTTTGAAGCAAAAATAGGCAAGGAAGCAACGGATAAAAATATTTCAGCGATCGAAAAAGCGTACGATAGTGTATAAACTAGTAATTAGTAGAGAATACCATGGAAGAAGGCGCAATCATACAACACGACATAAAAAAAGCTCCGAAAACCGGCAATTGGCGGTATATGAAACCGGAAGTGGACAAAGAAAAATGCATTGGCTGTGCCACTTGTGTTCCGTTTTGTCCGGAAGCGGCGATTGAAATGAAAAGAGGACAAGGCCAAAAAAAAGCAAAGGCGGATATTGATTATGAATATTGCAAAGGTTGCGGCGTCTGTGCGGAAGTTTGCCCGGTAAAAGCCATATTTATGAAGAAGTAGCATGTATAAAAATATGACGAAAAATTCAAAAAAGTTAGCTCTTACTGGTGGATACGCGGCGGCGGAAGCTTTGAAACAAATTAATCCCGACGTTATGGCGGTCTATCCCATTACGCCTCAAACGCCGATAATCGAGGTTTTCTCCAAGTTCAAAAGCGACGGAGAAGTTGATACGGAGGTAATTCATGTAGAATCGGAACATAGTGCCATTTCGGCTTGCGTCGGATCGAGCGCGGCGGGCGCAAGAACGGTAACAGCCACCAGCTCCCAGGGATTGGCGCTGATGAACGAAATTCTTTATATCGCTTCCGGTCTCAGGCGGCCAATTTTGATGCTGGTGTCGGCAAGAGCATTGGCGGCGCCACTTAATATTCACGGCGATCACAGTGATGTTATGGGAGCTCGCGACTCCGGCTGGGTGCAAATTTTTTGTTCCACTCCCCAGGAAGTTTATGATAAAACAATAGTGGGGATGAAATTGGCGGAAAAGGTGAAATTGCCGGTAATGGTTATTATGGACGGATTCAATACTTCCCATTCGGTGGAAAATATGGAGATTTTGGAAAAAGAGGCGGTTCAGAAATTTGTCGGAGAATATAGCCCTGAAAAATATTTGTTGGATATTGATAATCCGGTAACCTTCGGGCCGGTGGCTCTTCAAAACTCCTATTTTGAATTTAGAAAAGACCTGTCAGATGCATTTGATACGGTTGAAGGAGAATTGGAAAAAATTTATGAAGAATACGGGCATATTTCCGGAAGGTCGTATAAAAAAATCGAGAAATATAAACTGGAAGATGCTGAAAAGATTTTGGTGGCCATGGGCTCGGTTGGCGGCACTATAAAAGATGCCATTGATAAGTTGCGGGAAGACGGAGAAAAAGTCGGGCTTCTGGAAATCAGTCTGTTTCGTCCGTTTCCTTATGAAGAGGTAAAAAAAGCGCTGAAGGATACCAAGGAAGTAATTGTCCTGGACAGGAATTTGGCTTTTGGAACGAAACAAGTTTTGGCTTCGGAGATTTCCCATTCCATAGGAAAAAAAGTAAAAAGTGTTGTTTATGGTCTGGGCGGTCGGGATACCTTTCAAAAACAGATAATGGATCTGGTTAAGGGTGACAACCAAAGCGGTTATCTGCTTTAATTGGCATATTGATAATTAGTAAAGAATTTCATGAACAAAGAACTGACAAAAAATTTAGCTTCCGGACACAGCGCTTGCGCCGGTTGCGCTTTTCCGACAATTGTTCGGACGATTTTGGGTGAATCGGATGTGCCGGTAGTGATTTCCAATGCCACCGGATGTTTGGAAGTAACCTCCACTCTCTATCCCTACACTGCCTGGAAAGTGCCCTATATACACAATGCTTTTGAAAATGCGGCGGCGACTATTTCCGGTGTGGAAAGGGCGTATAAAATTTTAAAGAAAAAAGGAAAAATTAAAAAAGAAATAAAATTTGTTACCTTTGCCGGAGATGGCGGGACTTATGACATCGGTTTTCAATCACTTTCTGGAGCATTGGAGCGCGGACATAATTTTCTTTATGTCTGTTATGACAATGGCGGGTATATGAACACCGGCAACCAGAGGTCAAGTGCCACACCTTTTGGCGCGGCAACAGAAACAACACCTTCCGGCAAAATGTCATTCGGAAAAATGGAAGTTAGGAAAAATCTGATGGACATTGCCGCGGCTCATGGAGTGCCGTATGCCGCCCAGGCCAATGTGGCATATCTTCCTGATCTCAAGAAAAAAGCCAGGAAGGCTTTGGAAACGGAAGGCCCGACTTTTCTTTTGGTTTTTTCTCCCTGCACCAATAATTGGAAATTTCCTACTTCCCAGTTTGTGAGTATTGCCAAATTGGCGACTGAAACCAATTTTTGGCCGCTTTATGAAATTGAAAAAGGAAAGTATAAAATAAATTGGGCGACAGAAAAACCAAAACCGGTGGAGGAATTTTTGAAAACCCAGGGAAGATTCAAGCACTTATTCAGTGAAAAAAACAAACCGGTCATCGGGCAGATCCAGAAAATGGTTGATGCGGAATTTAGAAGATTGGCTAGTTTAGTGGAATAAAGATAGTTTTCTTATCCAAAATAAAAAAAGCTTTTTATATTTAAGCCTTCTGTCGGATTTTCGCCACAGGCCTGCCTGTAGGCAGATAGGCGACAGGGAATTGGTAACCTACGGCTGGAGTTTATCCGCCTTTGGCGGAATACCATTGCCCCGCCTGCCTAAGCCTGAGCCCTCTGTCGGATTCGAACCGACGACCTACGCGTTACGAATGCGTTGCTCTACCAGCTGAGCTAAGAGGGCAAGTGAATTGAGTCCCGACGCTTCGGTCGGGACCCCGACTTTACGTCGGGGCTAGGATGGCACTAATTTATATTAGGATAAATTTTAGAATAAAACAATATGTTTAAGCCAGAAATTGCTCAAACGCCGGGAAAATCAGAAAGACAGGAATTGGGTGAAAAATCGGATGCTCACAGAAGAATAAGTGAAAATGAGGAAAATATTAAAAGAAGCATTTCGATGTTTTCTGACTCTTCGGGAAAGGAACAGGCAGTCAAAGTGGAAAGAGAAATTGCCAAAGGCGACTATCAAGAAGCTAAGCGAGGGGAAAAAGAACTAAAGGAGAGAGTGGAAGCAATTTCGGAAGAAATTGAGTCCAAAAAGTTGAATTTTATAAATAGACTTTTGGAATATAAGAAAATCAGAGAATTGGAAAAAAATTTAGCAATAGAAAAAGATCTTCTTTTGCGAAAAGAAGAGCAAACGACGCGTTTCAAGGAGATGTTTGCCGCTTATGGGTTGATTCTTAAAAATCAAGCTAAGCTAAAAAAAGAAGAAGAAATTTTAAGGAACGGCGAAAAAGAAAAAACGGATGAGGAAAAAGAAGAGTTCGAGGGCAGAGATTTGAAAAATTTAATTAAAAAACATAATTGTTTTTTTGTTCACGATATCATAGATGAAGATTGGAAGCCGTCTGATAATAATCGGGCGGTAAACACCAAGGAATTGGGATTTCAGGATCAAATTGAAATAACTGCCGGCCTTTCTCCGACTATTTCTGCTTCTTCTCTGAGGCCCGATACTAACGATTGGACTTTTTCTCCTGGCGGATTCGGGCTTTTTTTGGGCAAGGGAAAAGTATTGGCGGGAGCGGAAGGCGATCTTGGAACCGTTGCCTATGGCCTAAGGGATAGGCATATTGTTGGCGGAGAAAACGTAAGGTCCGTCAAGGGAATTGAAAGGGCGATTAACAAGGATAATGGAGCGGCTGAAATAAAAATTGACCACTGGGGAAATAAAAGAAAACAGTGCGATTACAATGAGTTGGTGATTGAAAATCCTGAAGTATCCGGCATATATTTGAAATGGTTTTTTGGCGATCTGCCTAAGGAGCCGGGAGCAAGAGCAAACTTAAAAAATGATTATGATCAGAGAGGGAATATAAAAACCAGCTATGATTCAATCTGGAGCAAATTAAAATCGGCGCATGAAACGGGACTGCCATTGTTCATTTTAACCCCAGAAAACAGGGTCATTTTAATTTATAACATAGACTTTGAAAACAGGAGCTTTGATGTTTCTCCGGAATTGAAGCCCCAAGATATGTCCAATATTTATTTGAAAGAACAAAACAAACGGGAGTTAGTGAATAAACAAGCGGAAAGAGTGGCGCCTCTTTTATCTGCGGAGGAAAAAGAAAAAATATCAAAAAGTAGCCATAGCTAAAAGATAATGAATTAACCATGTTTAATTAAATTTTATGAACCTATACATTTGCGAAATTTGCGGCGATGCCTACATTGGGGCCGAAAAACCGTCCGATTGTCCTTTTTGCGGAGCGAAAAATAATTTTATAAAACCGGCGGATGAGGCAAGGCCGGTAGTGAGTGAAAAAACGGAACTTTCCGAAATTTCCCGAAAAAATCTTATGGAAACTCTCGAACTTGAAATGCGGGCCAATGCTATTTATAATTGTATGGCTGGAAAAGCGGCGAAATATAAGATAAATAAGATGTATAAGCGTCTGGCGAAAGTGGAATTGGAACATGCCGTTATCGCAACAAAAATTTTAGGGATTGATTTGCCGGAAATAGGCAGTGAAATGTGCAGCGATGATGACTTGGAGAATTTTCAAAAAACCATAGAATTGGAAGACCATGCCTCATCGCTTTATAAAAAATTCGCTTCAGAGGCCGCAGAAGATAATATCAGAAAACTTTTTGGCGCCTTAATGCAGGTGGAAATTGGCCATATCGAGCTTATTCAAGGCATCATAGGAACGAAGGACAAAAATATTTGAAGCCGAGAGGCAGAAAAAATAAATTAGTAAATGATTTTATCAATGTTTTCTGTTTGGACTTATACTTTAATATCAGTTTTTGCAGTCAGCCTGATTTCTCTTTTGGGTGTTTTTACGTTAGTTATAAATCAAAACAAACTTTATCACTCGCTGGTTTATTTGGTGAGTTTTTCTGCCGGAACACTTCTAGGAGACGCTTTTTTTCATCTCATTCCTGAATCTTTCAACATTAATGAAAACAGCATACAAAGTTCTTTTTGCATATTATTGGGAATTTTGACTTTCTTTATCTTGGAAAAAATTGTCCGGTGGCGCCATTGTCATCTGGAACCTTGCAAAGAACATCCCCATCCTTTTTCCTATGTTATTCTTTTTGGCGATATGGTCCATAATTTTATAGATGGCATAGTAATTGCGGCGAGTTTTTTAGTCAGCATTCCGCTGGGAATTGCCACCACTTTGGCGGTATTTTTTCATGAAATTCCCCAGGAAATCGGAGATTTTGGTTCTTTGATTTATGGCGGTTTTTCCAAAGCTAAGGCGCTTCTTTTCAATTTCCTAACGGCCATGACGGCGATATTGGGAGCAGTTTTTGTCCTGGTGATAAATTTTAGCGCTGATGAAATTACTTATTTTCTCATTCCTTTTGCAGCTGGAGGGTTTATCTATATTGCCGGAACCGATCTTATACCGGAGTTGCATAAAAATAATACCGTAAAACAGGGCTTTTGGCAGACAGCCGCTTTTGTGTTGGGGATGGGATTGATGGCCGGACTGTTGGTTATTGATTAAAAAATGATAAAAGAATTAAGAGATAAATTAGATGAACTCAAAAAGAAGGCTTCGGATATTCGGAGTATGTTTGGGATGGAAGAAAAAAGAAAAGTAATTTCCAATCTGGAAAAAGCATCAAATAAATCCGATTTCTGGAACGATAGTCAAAAGGCTTCCCGAATAATGCAAGAACTGGAGGAAACAAAAAAAGAACTTTTGGAGGCAGAGGAAACGGAAAATAAGATTAATGATTTGGAAGAAACATTGAATTTGGCGGAAGAGGATTCTTCTTTTGCCAAAGCTTCCATGGAAGAAACAAAAAAGGAAATTAAGGGTTTGGAGGAAAAAATAAACCAGCTGGAGACGAGAACTCTTTTTTCAGAAGTTTATGACCGGAACGATGTCATTTTGTCCATTTATTCCGGAGCTGGCGGAGCAGATGCCCAAGATTGGTCGGAGATGCTTTTAGGAATGTATCTAAAATGGGCGGAAAAAAGCGGATTTCGCGCCAAAATTTTAAACGAAACGAGAGGGCAGGAAGCGGGAATAAAAAATGCAACTTTGGAAATTTCCGGCGTTCACGCCTATGGAAAAATGAAGAGTGAGGCCGGAGTGCATAGGCTGGTGCGACTTTCTCCATATAACGCCGATAATTTGCGCCAGACTTCTTTTGCTTTGGTGGAGGTTCTGCCGGTAATTGAAGAGATAAAAGAAGTGGAGATAAAACCACAGGATATCAGGGTGGATGTTTTCCGGTCTTCCGGCGCCGGCGGGCAAAGCGTCAACACGACGGACAGTGCGGTGAGAATAACCCATCTTCCGACGAATACCGTGGTAACTTGCCAGAATGAAAGAAGTCAGTTGCAAAACAAGGAACAGGCCATGAAAATTTTGCGCGCCAAAATCCATCAAAAATATCTGGAGGAAAAGGAAGCGGAAAAAAAGAAAATCAGAGGAGAACAAGCCAGTGCTGAATGGGGAAGCCAGATCCGTTCCTACGTCATCCATCCCTATAAACTAGTAAAAGATCACAGAACCAAGCACGAAACGGCCAATGTTGAGGATGTTTTCGGCGGTAATTTGGAAGGATTTATCGAAGCATATTTGAGATGGAATAAAAAATAGTGTATAATAAAAATATAAATTGATATAAGTCATTTATGATTAAATTTGATCAAGTTACCAAAAAATACAAAGATGATTTTGTTGCCCTTGAGGATATCAGTCTGGAAATAAAAGAAGGGGAATTTGTTTCCATTGTCGGCCAAAGCGGAGCGGGAAAATCAACTCTCTTAAGATTGGTTTATGCCGAAGAAATGCCTACAGCCGGCGCTGTTTATTTTAATGAAAAGTCTTTGGACTCCATTAGTAGGAGAAAACTGCCTTTTCACCGAAGAAATATCGGAACTGTTTTTCAGGATTTTAAACTGCTGCCTAAGAAAACCGCTTTTGAAAACGTAGCTTATGCCTTGGAAGCTTGCGGAGCACCAAAAAATGAAATTTTGGAAGACGTGCCGCAAATTTTGGAAATTGTGGGGCTGGGGGAAAAGATGGAAAAGTTTCCCCACGAACTTTCTGGCGGAGAACAGCAAAGAGTGGCGATGGCCAGAGCCTTGATTCATAAACCGCTGGTGATTGTAGCCGATGAACCGACGGGAAATCTTGATCCGGTTTCTTCCGCAGAAATAGTGGAATTGCTTTTAAAGATAAACAATTTGGGCACAACCGTTCTTTTGGCAAGCCATGACAAGGACATTGTAAACAAAGCCGCCAAAAGAGTGGTGGTTTTGGAAAGGGGAAAAATTATAGCCGATGATGCCAAAGGCAAATATAAAATTAGCTGATTCTCTCATTTTTTGTTTTTAATTGAAATTCAGCGGGTTTAAATAATAAATTTTAGATAAAAAACGATACCGTCCAAAAAGATTCTCGCTTTTATCGCCCTTGGCGAGACAAAAAGCGATGGCGGAGGATAAAAATAAAAAATATGCTTTTAGTTATTGGCAGAACATTTAGCGAGAGTTTAAAAAACTTTGTTCGAAACGGCTGGTTGAGCGTGGCCGCCGTGACCGTGCTTTTTCTTTCTCTTTTTGTGGTCAGTCTTCTGTTCGTAGTAACCAAGACAGCCGATGGGATTTTAAAAAATGTTCAGGAAAAGGCCAATGTCAGCGTATATTTCAAGACTGATGTTCAAGAAGAAGCCATCTTGAAAGCCAAAAGCGATTTGGCTGGTTATTCGGAAGTAAAATCAGTGGAGTATGTTACCAGAAGCCAAGCGTTGGAAAATTTTAAGCGCAACAATGCCGATGAGCCGGTAATCATAAAATCTTTGGAAGAATTGGGAGACAATCCGCTTCTGGCATCGCTTGTTATAAAAGCAAATGATCCGGCAAAATATGAAGCTATTGCCAATTATGTGAAAGAAGCTTCCTTTAAGGATGACGTCAGTCGGGTAAATTACGGAAAGAACAAGGAAATAATCGAAAAACTTAATCGGCTGATCGGGGAGACAAAAAGAATCGGTTTGAGTTTGGCCATCCTCTTCGCTGTCATTTCCATTCTCATTACTTTTAATACCATCAGGATTACCATCTATACCCACAAAAGCGAAATTGAAGTGATGCGGCTGGTGGGAGCTTCCAATATGTTTATCAGGTTGCCGTTTATTTTTGAAGGAATTATCTATGCGGTTATCGCCCTTATTCTTTCTACTCTTTTTGTTTTTATCACCCTTAATTTTATCGTTCCGCAAATTTCATCCGTCATTCCCAAGGAAATTATCTCTACCGCTTTTACCGGAAACATCCTGTATCTTTTGGGCATTCAACTTATAGTGGGAGCATTTTTGGGCGTTGTCAGCTCGATGATTGCCATAAGGCGGTATCTTAAGATATAATATAGTTGTTCTTTTTTCTTTATATATTTGCGGGCGCGTCTTGGTGACAGCTTGGGGAGCCGGGATAATTTTCTGGTTTTTTCTTTTCTCCTCCTCCCTTCTTTCGGGAAATTATCCGGTTCCACCCCAAGTGAGGGTTCGAATCCCTAGCCCGCTCCAAAACAAAATCAAAGCCACAATGTGGCTTTTTTCATCGGGTTGATTAAATTTTAGTTTTCGGTTATCTTAAAACAAGACTTCCGCAGTTGGCGGATCAGTCTTATTTTCTTTTCCGAGATCGTCTAATGGTAGGACAGCAGATTCTGGCTCTGCTAATCTAGGTTCGAGTCCTAGTCTCGGAACAAATTCATAAAATATTTTGTTTATATTTTCAAAACCTTTTTGACAATAGGGGATAATTCTGATAAATTAGCTCCAGCTTTACCGTTGATTTTAGTAAAAAAATCAAGGAAAAAAAGGAGAGAGCTATGAGGCAAATGAGAGTGCCTTCGGACAACGAAATCTGTTCTTGCGGAGGAGAAATTTTCTTTCGTCTTACGGTAGGAGATGAGAGAATATCGTCTTGCTCTGATTGCGGAGAAGAATACAGAGAGGACAATAAACCGCCGGAAAGGATTACGGCGGTGAGCAAAGAAGGAACGCAACTTAAATCATTTTCCGTGAAAATAGTAGGCGAAAGTGAAGGAGGAATCACTCATCTAATGTAGGAAAAGTTGTTTTTTGGCCGGGCACCAAGTTGCCTGGCTTTTTTTAATTTTTCCTGAAAGAAAAGGCTATTTTTCGGCGTATTAATGGCTGGTTAGCACTCGGACTTGACGAGTGCTAAGAGGGTGATATAATTAATATTGTCATCCCGGACCGAGTCCGGAATCTGACAAAATAAATATAACTTTTACACTGTATTCCCGCCTGCGCGGGAATGACAAATTCTTATGGAATTGCGTCATAAAAAAATACTGGCTTCCGTTATTGAAGAATATACTAATACCGCTATTCCTGTCGGAAGCAAGGTTTTGACGGAAAAATATAATTTCAAGATCAGTCCGGCGACCATCAGAAACGATATGGTGGAACTGGAGGAAAAAGGCTATCTTTACCAGCCGCACATTAGTGCCGGCCGGATTCCGACAGACAAGGGTTACAGGTATTTTGTAGAGGAAATAATGGGAGAGCAAAAGCTGAGTTTGGCGGAACAGAAAAAACTGCAAACAGAAATGCTGAAACTTAAAGCTCAGAATAACCGCCTATCGAAAACAACAGCCAAATTGCTTTCTTCTATGACGGGCAACCTGGCTATTACCGGAGATAAAAAAGAATCTTATGATTTTGGCATTAGTGAACTTTTGTCCAAGCCGGAATTTCGGGAAGTGGACGAATTTTGCAAAGTGGCGGAAGTGTTGGACTATATCGACGAAAATATCGAGTCGATACTTAAAAAGGTAAAAGTAGGAGAGACGAAAATTTTCATTGGTAAGGAGAATCCGATCAAGGAAATTTCCAATTGTTCCATGATTGTTTCGCCATACAAGACCAAGGAAGGAGACAAGGGAATTTTGGCCATTATCGGCCCGAAACGCATGAAATACGCCAAGAACAAATCACTTTTGGATTATATGAAAAAACTACTGGGAACTTCGGCTGTAATAATCATAGCAGCCAATCTTGGCGGAAGCGCTTTAATTTATAAACTAAGTTAAAATTTTATGGATAAAGAAAACAAAAATGAGCAAAAAAGATATCATGTCCCTATAGCCCAAAAGGCGCTGATCTATGACGACAATACGAAAAAATTCCTTTTGCTAAAAGCGAAAAATCCACAGGAATATTTCCTGAAGCATTTTGGCCGATGGGAATTTGCTGGAGGAAGGTTGGAGGACAATGAAACTCTGGAAGCGGGACTTGAAAGAGAGATCCGGGAAGAAATAGGTGATGTGGATTTTGAAATGATTGGTCCGGTCAGTGTAAAGAAAGTTTCTCTCGACGTGGGAAACATTATCATGATTGATTATCTCATTATGTATAAAGGTGGAGAAATAGAATTGAGCGACGAGCACGAAGAGTTTCGGTGGGAAACATTAGAAGAGATAGAAAAAAATAATGATTATCATGATTGGGTCAAGAGGATTATAAAAAAAGCCAAAGAGCGCATTGATGAAGGCAAATATCTCGAAAGCTGGAAGCGCTGCCAAGCTGATTTTGAAAATTATAAAAAAAGGCAAAATGACAATCAAAAAGAGATAGTTTATTTTGCCAATATGAATTTAATTCGGGAAATTTTGCCAGTGCTGGACAATTTTTACGCTTCGACCGGGCATATTCCGGAAGATCAAAAAAACAATGCCTGGGTCACGGGAATAATGCATATTCAAAGGCAGCTCAGTCAGGTTTTGGCCGATAACGGCGTGGAAGAAATAGAAACAAAAATAGGAGATGATTTTAACCCGTCTATTCATGAGGCGATACAGAAAGTGACAGGCGATAAAGTAGGAGGCGGGAAGATTGAAAAGATTATCCAGAAAGGATATGAAATAAATGGCCGATTAATCCGGCCGGCAAAAGTGACGGTGAAGTAGAGTTCATTGATAAATAAAAAAACCCGGCTAGCCAAGGATCGACTAACCGAGTGTGAGTTGCGGAGCTTGCTTATAATCGCGAGATTTAAGCTTCCGGGCAAAAGCCACGGCAAGCCAGGAAGCTTTCGGCCTTGGCAAGACCAACGAGAATAATTGCTTCTCGTACGGCCTTTTCGCCGAAACGTTTTTTGAGCCACTTGAGTTTTTCTCTCAATTTTTCACCCCCTTTCTTTCAATGAATGAGATTATCATTTGGTTCGAACAAACTTCGCCTATCCATCGCGGCTGACTGGATTGCTACATCATTCATTTCCTGAATTTGGTAATAGCGAAGGCGGTCTTCAACAAACATGATGAGGCTGTGGAATTCCTGCATAATTTCCTTGGTCTGCAGTTCCTTGTAAAGATTCCGGATCCTGCCTATGGAATAGATTTCCCTTCCATATTCTTTCGGCTCACGGATCTGATAGATTATACTTTGCGCTTCGAGCTTCTGATGTTCCGAAAGGCAATTTTCGATAAAAGCGCATAAATCGTAGTATTCCTTCCCCCCCTCTGTGGTTTTATCAAGCTTAAAATAGAGGCGACTGATTTTTTGCAGGCCGTTAAGTTCATCCTCTGGTTTTGCCATATTCGCATCTCCTTGTCTTCTAATAATTTATATGTATGAGTAAAAGAACAGGCCGTCTCATTAAGTCCTTATTATTCTCTATTTTATCCAATTAGTCAATAGCTATCTTTTTAGTCGCTTATAGTGATAGGCGGCTGAAATGGATAACTAACATAAATAAATTCACCCCATGGAGTAATTTTTCCTACGGAAAAATTAATTTTGCGAAGCCTGCCTGGCGGCAGACAGGCAAAATTTACTCCACAGGGTAAAATCAAAACTATGCCAAAAATATTAGGTATCGATCTCGGGACCACTAACTCGGCGATGGCAGTCGTGGAAGGCGGCTCCCCAACGATCATCGAAAACAAAGAAGGCGCGAGAACCACTCCTTCTATGGTAGCCATTTCCAAATCAGGAGAAAGATTGGTTGGACTTCTGGCCAAACGCCAGGCGGTAACCAATCCGGGTAACACTCTTTATTCCATCAAACGCCTTATCGGACGCGCTTTTGGGGACGTTGAAGTGCAAAGAGATCTGAAGCTTATGCCGTACAAAATTGTGAAAGCGAACCTGTCTACCGAACAGGCAGGTGGTGGCGTAAAAGTAGAGATGAGCGGCAAGGAATATTCTCCGCAGGAAATTTCCGCCATGATTCTTTCGAAACTGAAAGCGGACGCGGAAGAAAAGCTGGGCGAAAAGATCGAAGAAGCGGTCATCACTGTTCCCGCCTATTTCGACGACTCGCAAAGAAAAGCGACCAAGGAAGCAGGAGAAATTGCCGGCCTCAAGGTGAGAAGAATCATCAATGAACCGACAGCGGCAGCTCTCGCCTATGGATTTAATAAGAAAAAAGATGAAAAAATCGCAGTCTATGATTTGGGCGGCGGAACTTTTGATATTTCCATCTTGGAAGTAGGCGATGACACCGTGGAAGTGAAATCAACCAACGGCGACACCCATCTTGGCGGAGACGATTTCGACCAGATCATCATCCAATGGATAATCGATGAATTCAAAAAACAGGAAGGGATTGATCTTGGAAAAGATCCACTCGCTTTGCAGAGAATCAAGGAAGCGGCGGAAAAAGCGAAGATCGAACTCTCGACAGCCATGGAAACGGAAGTCAATCAGCCTTTCATTACGACTGACGCCAATGGTCCGAAACACTTGGTGATGAAACTGACGCGCGCAAAACTGGAAGAACTGGTCGGCGATCTTGTCAAAAGAACGCTGGAGCCGGTGAAAAAAGCGCTTTATGACGCTAAACTGGAAGCCAAAGATATCAATGAAATAATTATGGTCGGAGGAATGACCAGGATGCCGCTAGTTGTGAAAACAGTGGAAGATTATTTTGGAAAAAAAGTAAATCTCACTGTCAATCCGGATGAAGTGGTGGCGCTGGGCGCGGCTATCCAGGGCGGAGTTTTGCAAGGGGATGTAAAAGATGTTCTCCTTCTTGATGTGACGCCGCTCACTCTTGGAATTGAAACGATGGGCGGAATTATGACACCGCTTATTGAAAGAAACACGACAGTGCCGACTTCCAAATCGCAAGTATTTTCCACAGCGGCTGACAGCCAGCCATCAGTGGAAATCCATGTGCTTCAGGGCGACCGGCAAATGGCCGGAGACAACAAGACTCTGGGAAGATTTATTCTTGACGGCATTCCACCGGCTCCCCGTGGCATTCCGCAGATCGAAGTTTCTTTTGACATCGATGCCAACGGAATTCTCAGCGTGAAAGCCAAAGACAAAGCGACTGGCAAAGAACAATCTATCCGCATTGAAGCTTCCACTGGACTTTCCAAAGAAGAAATTGAAAAGATGAGAAAAGACGCTGAAGTGCACGCGGAAGAAGACAAGAAGAAAAAGGAACTTATCGAAGCTAAGAATATGGCGGACACGCTTGTGTATACCACTGAAAAAGCGCTGCGCGATGCCGGAGACAAAATCACAGCTGATGAAAAGAAACCAGTCGAAGAAAAGATCGAAGCGCTCAAAAAAGTGAAAGACGGCGATGATATCGAAGCGATCAAGAAAGCCACTGAAGAAATGTCCCAAGCTGCGCAAAAAATAGGCGAGAAACTTTACAAGGCTGCTCAGGAAGCGCAAGGTCAGCAATCCGCCTCTTCGGCGGACACGCAATCTTCCGATAAGCCGGAAGATAGCGTGAAGGACGCCGAGACGAAAGACGCCAGCCAATCCGAAGGGGAAGCGAAGGATGGGGAAGATAAAAAAGAATAAGACTTAAAATTGAGCTCCTGTATATCGGAGCTCTTTTTTACCTCACTCCAATCATTTCATAGTCTACCTCATCCGGTCCCGATTTTATCGGGACCACCTTCTCCTTATAAAGGAGAAGGTTAAACTTCTCCCTCTTCTTTATAAGGAGAGGGTAAAAGAGATAAACCTTCTTCCTGCCTACTGGACAGGCAGATTTATAAAGGAGAAGGTTGAATTTCTCCCTCTCCTTTATAAGGAGAGGGTTGGGGTGAGGTAAGATAAAGAAAATGACAAAAATATACAACAAAAAAGAAAATAAAGAGCAGAGAAGAGGATTGAGAAAATCACAAACACCAAAAGAACTTATTTTTTGGGCACACGTAAAAGATCGGAGATTCCATGGATACAAATTTAGAAGGCAATATTCAGTCGGAAATTATATAGCAGATTTTTATTGTCCAGAACTGCGGTTGGTGGTTGAAATTGATGGGGGCCAGCACTATGAAGAAAAAAATTTAGAATACGATTTGCAAAGGACGAAATATTTTGAAGATCTAGGAATGAACGTCAAAAGATATACGAATATTGATGTGAAAGAAAATTTGGAAGGTGCGCTTGATGATTTGTTGGAGTTTTGTAACAAGCTGAAATATAATTAATATTCTTTTTAACCTCACCCTTAATCCCTCTCCTTGTTAAGGAGAGGGAAATATAAGAAGCTTTCTTCTTTTTAACCTCACCCTTAATCCCTCTCCTTGTTAAGGAGAGGGAAATATAAGAAGC
>Ga0116156_10002316_pt1 | contig 17382 bp, 11 predicted proteins | sample AD_UKC045_MetaG_FD_89891 | JGI IMG/M metagenome (GOLD analysis project Ga0116156, IMG submission 89891) | Active sludge microbial communities of municipal wastewater-treating anaerobic digesters from USA - AD_UKC045_MetaG | ecosystem: Engineered > Bioreactor > Anaerobic > Digestate | place: USA... | reverse complement strand
TGCAAGTGAGATGATAAACTTTGATGGAAGTTGAAATGTTCCTTTGCAGGTGAGTCGCGCGCCATCGCGAAAAGGATAAAGAAAGGAGGTAAGCACAGTTCCATTGTACTTGTATATCACGGTGCCTGACGATTCAGCAATGTACACCTGGTCATCCACCTGGGTAACATTCAAAGGATTTACAAAAGGATCAGTAATCATGTCAAGCACACGCTGTGCCTGAACATGGGCGCATAAGAACACCAGAAGGAAAAAAGAGAGGGTAATTTTTTTCATACAAATGTTTTTTAAGTGAAGTCTTGAAATTAGTCACTTTTATAAAATTGGTACAGCTACATTCTTTTGATTTTGTTTACTCAGGAAAGAAAACACATTTTATAAGAGTTGATCGATGTCTGGTGCTGCTAAAATTGTGAAAAATAACTAGCGTGATGGTGAAGATATTTCTTCCCAGACAGAGTCACTTGCCTCAAGGATTCTGATGCTTCAACAAAATTATCTCGCTGGTTTGGATTTTATATCCAAGTATTTTTTAATGTGCGAATCGTATGAAGAGCAACCTGCCGGAGACCGATGACACTGATGGGGGCGGAAAACGTTCCGCGTATCACGTACCCGTACTTGACGTTATTCTTTTACGTGTGTTACCAATTTCAGAACAAGACAAAAAGTTAATTCTTCTAACTTGCAGCAAAATCCGAATTACATGACCCCAATGTTTCTGCCTTCCTTACTATTTTATTACGGTAGTTTTTTAATACTCTGCGGCATAACATCAGTTGTATTGATTGGCCTGAAAACCAAAACTGCGCTGGCATAAGGTGGAATATCGGGTGTCATCATGATCACCATCGGTCATTTCATTTCACTTGGTTCAGCCGTTGCGCAAGTTGCCGGTTTGTTAGTGTGCCTTGCGCTTTTTGTGGTTTTCTGTTGACGTTCTACTAAGACTCTTCTTACTGTATTTGGATTAATTCAGACTACTATCGGTACCGAACTTCATCCCGATCTAAAAGATAAGACGATCGCATTCCTCATCATCAGCCTCATGGCAGTCGTTTCAATTATAGTTCTTCTGCTCCAGTTGATATACCTAATGATGTAGATTAATGTGCCATCAGGACAATTAATATTTCAATCCCTCATTACTCCAACAAGCTTTTTAGTTTAACAAATGATTATGATTGATGAGGTCCATCCGCCATTGCCACATTTACAATCCATGCGGGTACTGAGCCTCCGGGATCAATTTTCATAAGGTGCGTTACGTGCAGTGTGTTGCTTATCATTTCTACATTCCACTCAGCATACGAAAACGGAACACGTATCACATCATTGTTGAAGGGATAATCAAACGCTACAGTTTTCGCGATTACCTTCAGTTTTTTGTCGGGACTTTGAGAAAAGAAATATTCAACAATCAGCTCACGGTTATCGACAGGCCTGGGTGCATCAATTTCGGTTCTCACGATTATGACTCTATTTGAAACACGTTTCAGGATTTTGGCCGAACAGATATTATATTGCCAAGCTGTATAGCGATTTACCTGCTTCATAAATGCCAGCAGTTCTTCAATGGTAGTATTGGAAATAGTAAATGTTGCTTTGAGCGACTTAAAACGCTCGCTTTCCGATTTGCATGTGTACACTAAAATCTTGTCAGCATCCTTCTTCAACACGCAGTCTCCAACCTGAGATTGAACATTGCTCCAAAGAAATGACAACAAGACGACTATAAGAATCCGCATAAAAGGTTCTGCCTAAATTGAGGTCCTAAAATACAGATTTTCATTCCGGTAACGCGCAAAATACTCTTTCGCCAGAGACAGGCGAATAGATTTAATAGACATTTTAGTAAACTTAAAGCAAAATCAACTCAGGCTTTAGTTACTTCCTACCGCCATTCCGCTTGAATTGTCTGCTTGTGGATTGATGGAATAAAATAGCGCTCTACCATCCGCGCCATTGTTGCCAGATGTACCTGCTTTTCCCGTCACACAGATCTATGGGCTGGTGAAAGGAAAAGTTTCCGAAATCGGCTCACATCATGCACTGCTGGAAAGGAAGGGGCTGTACTACTCCATTGGTCGCCAACAGGTAGGCGAACGGAGAAGTTACACGGCCCATTTGGAAACGGAGAATTGTGACAACATACCACTGGAGGCAGGAGAATCTGATACTGAAATAGATACAAATTTTGTAAGTTTATTTTCGTTCGACACAGTATTCTGTGCTTCTTACTTCGCTTCAGGCTCTCCAGCCACAGGGAGTAATGCGTCATTGCAAGGAAGCATCCACACTATCTATCATGAAATTACACGCTGACGTGGTATTCGTTTTGTTTAATAATAGGCTGGCACATTTCACAAACTTATTTCATGACAATCCAAACAGATAAAAGAAAAGCATTTTCTTTACTTTACATTTTGCACTGCAACAAAACCATACCGAGGCTTTGAAACTTCAACAAAAGAAAGAACATCCACACGAAAAGTCTGGTTTACATCCTCGGAACAGGCATCGCCAGCGGTATAATTTCAGTGAACTCATTCGCACGTCTCCTGAATTAAAACCATTCGTGCGGTTGAATGAGTACCAAGATGAATCGATTGACTTTTCAAATCCTGATGCAGTGATGATTCTGAATAAAGCCTTGCTGAAATATTATTATGAGATTCATCACTGGAATCTTCCATCGGGTTATTTGTGTCCACCGGTACCTGGAAGGGCGGATTACCTTCATCATCTGGCCGATTTATTAGGAAGCTCTAATGCTGAAATAATTCCGGTGGGGACTACGATAAGATGTCTCGATATTGGTGTGGGAGCCAATTGTATTTATCCCATCATTGGCAATACAGAATACGGATGGTCTTTTGTAGGATCTGATATTGAACCTGCTGCCATTCGATCTGCTCATAAAATAGTACAAGAGAACGTCTCTCTAAATGGAAAGGTAGAACTTCGCTTACAACAGCATGCAAAAGATATTTTCAGGGGTATCATTCAAAAGCATGAACATTTCGATTTAACAATTTGTAATCCGCCATTTCATGCTTCGTTACAAGAAGCCCAAGCGGGAACGCTTCGTAAAGTAAACAACCTGAATACGAAAAGAATTAATAAACCAACGCTGAACTTTGGGGGTAAGAACAATGAGTTGTGGTGTGAAGGCGGTGAAGTGAAATTCGTGCAAAAAATGATCAGCGAAAGCAAACAATTTTCATCGTGCTGTTTTTGGTTTTCTACTTTGATTTCTAAATCGTCTAATCTTAAGAGTGTTTACGCGGCTCTTGAGCATGCAAAAGCTATTGAACAAAAAACGATTCCAGTGTCTCACGGAAACAAGGTAAGCCGCATTGTTGCCTGGACATTTCTGACTCCGGAAGAGCAGCGTAATTGGGTAAATACGAGATGGAATTATTAAGGGTGGAGTTTGCTAGCCAAAAGTTTGAGCGCAGTGTATGGAAGTAACTTCCAATATAAGTTTTTCCAACTTAAATGATAAAGTAATGGGGACGGAAATAACTTCCGCCCCAGCATGGGTGCACTGCTCATTGCATCTGTTATGAGGAAGAGGCTGATCGATATTCATCACTTCCGAACATACTCCTTAAAATCTTTCTGCCACCAACAATTTCAATCATCAACTTGAATATAAATTATACAGTTGCGGCATTTCTTATGAAAGGATGGCTTTATTCAATTTGCTTAAATAATCGGGTCTATGCATGAGCCTTGTACTTTGTAATATCAAACGCAACGCCCATATAGTTGCCATTCGGCATCAATGAATTTGCCCAGTTGAACCAGATTTTTTTTCCGTCCTTGCTTACAACACTGCTCTCCATCGTTGCGAGTTCTTTGGGCATGATCGGATAGTTTAATATATAGTCGCGACTGATCCATCCCTCATGGAGATTGGATCTCCACCATCCCTCTGTCATTAGTTCATCGGGTGAATATCCAAGAAGTGTTTTTACAGAAGGACTGATAAAAACAATCTGGCCAGATTTGTTTGCCACTATAGAAAGAACATTGAGCTTTTCGAGGTTGGAATACGAATTCTTCACATCTGAAATTAGCTTGAGCCGCACCGTCATCACAACACCGAACACACCCATCACAATCAATATAATATAGAGGCCGATGGGGTTTACATGTTCAAGTCCTAAACTTAAATAGGCAATCGCACAAGCCAGGATGGTGATCACACTTTGTATCCCGTAGTAGAACAGGCTATTGATGATGACGGAACTGGCACCATACACGAGGATCAGAATAATAACTGTGTTCGGATCAAAATGGTTAAGAGCAACAAACGCGATTACATAAAGGAGGGTAGAAAGGTATAGAAAAAGAGAAAAGTAAGGAACGATGATACGCCTCTTAAATTTAACCAGAGTAGAACCAAACAGCAGAACTCCGAAACCAATAATCGCCCAGCGTATCCGATCATAGTCCTGTAGTTCAGGTAGATAATAATCATACAATACTTTGGTCACGGCCGATGTGACGGTGAACAATGCAATCACCAACCGAAAAGAGCTGATTGATTGTCGCAATAACACTTTCTTGACGAAGTGAGCACCAGGTTCCTGATTCATAGGTTTAAGATTAACTAATAGGGTTGCTAAGAATGAACACCATTACTAAGTGGGGGTAACGATACTCATTCTTAATTCGGTTAATGTAAATAGCCTGGTAATAATCGACTTTGATCTAGTTGTAGGTGAATATGTAACCCAGTGGTGCAAGAGTTTTGAGATTGCAATTAGCTCTTCAATTGCGCCCGTTATGTTTGTAGTCTTCAGACTGTAAGTTAAATGACAGAAATCTGAATGACCAACGTAAAGTAATCTGAACTTACCTTATCATTACCTATTAGCAAAATGATCGTCCTAATTCAGCAACCACCTTATCGTATTTTCAGAGATAGTTTTTCCAGACCAGAATTATTTTTGTTAGCTTAACATTTATATGATTACCGTTATGACAACGGAGGTTTGGACAAATGATCCACCCGAAGTTATTCTTGAGAAAATCAAATGGAATACCCATCAGGTAAAGTTCGTTCCGTTTAATATTTTCAAGAAGAAGACGGAAATCTATTCTCCCTGGATTGGCCAGATTGATGAGAAGAAACTCAGCTTTAAACTTTTTAGAGTAACGAGCCCGGATCATACTTCTGATTTTTCTGTAGAAGGTCAATATGAAATCAGGGCAGGTAAAGGGCTGGTGAAGATCAGACACAAAGTTTATTTCACTTCCATTCTCGGTCTCGCTGGTTTGCTGACATTCGTTTTTGCGATTTGGTTTCTCTTACAGAAAAAAGGCATCTTGATGGGGAATCTCTTTTTAGTGTTGGGGCTAATTCTTACGGGCGGTGTGTATTCTGTTTTTATTCTCCGGGATCTGAATAAAAATGATGCGGAAATTCGAGAGGTACTTGAACGAATCTGGTTAGATGATGAGACGGAAGAACAGTATTAGAAAGAACAAATAACTACAGCGCAGAAAATTGCTATCATAAAAAAGTGAGAGTATCTACCCTGTTTTAGGTTTACAAAATGTGTAACCTATGTCAGGACTAGCCAAGAGTACCGTGTCTTGGCTCGAATATGTATGATTTCTCTAAACTAAATTCTCAAAACCCTTATGGAATATAACGTTGACCTGCATCTCACAAGAAAATAAAAGCAATGAAACCACTTTCACTTACTATCCCAAAACCCTGTTCTGAGAAATGGAATTCGTTTACACCAACTCCAACGGGCGGTTTTTGTTCATCTTGCTGCAAGGTCGTAACTGATTTCACCACCATGCGTGATGAGCAGATCATTACCTACCTGAGCAATTCATCACAACATGTTTGCGGACGCTTCCGACCCAATCAATTAAAAATCTACGCTGATGCACCATCGCTAAACATCCGACCTGGATTTACTTTAATGCGCGCTGGCATGATTGGTTTATTCATTCTGTTGGTAAGCAAACCGGGTAATGCACGCATGCTTCATGAAAAACAGAAGACAGAAATTACTACTGGGCAAAATCAACAGGTTGATGAATGTTCCGTCCCAAATACAACATCCATTATACGAGGTATTATTCGCGACAAATACGACCATTCGCCAATATTAGGAGTAAATGTTATTATAAAAGGAACCCAAATAGGAACAATGGCCAATGTCGATGGACTTTTTGAACTGCGTGCCGATTTCAAAGAGGGTGATGTGCTGGTGTTTAGTTTTATAGGATACGAAACAAAGGAATATGTTGTGCCAAAATCAATCGGTAAAGTACTTGAAATTGATATTGAGCTTTACATGGATATTACAGTTCTTGGTGAAGTAGCTGTCAACCATGTTTATCAAAACCCTCCTTCCGGAATGAAAGGTATTTGGCATAAAATAAAAGAATTGTTCTGATGTATTAGCGAATGAAATTATACCTACTCACCCTTGTTATCATTGTCTTTGCATCTGGAATTCATGCACAGAACGTCTCGTCAGAACAGAATGACTTCCGAAAAGCAGATAGTGTGGCTGCCTTGTATCCCGATCATTCTTTACAGAATTTAAAAACTCTGGCCGATAAGCTTACACTTCCTTTATCCACTGAAGTGGAAAAATTCCGCGCCATCTATTTCTGGATCAGTCACAACATTGAAAACGATTATGAATATTATGTAAAGAATAAAAAGACGCGTGAAAAGCTGAACGACAATCCGGAAGCATTAAAAGAATGGAATCGGAAATTCAGCGTACAAGTATTCAACAAATTGCTGAAGGAACATAAAACGGTTTGCACAGGTTATGCCTATCTGATGAAAGAACTGGCACACCATGCCGGACTTTCTGCTGTGATAGTAGATGGCTACGGACGAACTGCACAATCAAACATAGGCGGACCGGGTTATGCAAATCATTCGTGGAATGCCATCCAGATTAATGGCCAATGGTTTTTATGCGATGCAACCTGGTCGAGCGGAGCCATTAACATGCAGGAGGGAAGTTTCGTAAAGCAATTTGATGATGCTTATTTTATGGCGAATCCTTCCTTGTTTGTTCTTAATCATTATCCATTGGATTCTTCCTGGATGTTGCTCAAGGATAAACCTACCTTAGATCAGTTTTTAAATGGTCCATTAATTTACAGCAACATTCACCGATATCATGTATATCCACAATGGCCTAAAGCATTTAACGTCTCTACTCCGAAAGACAAAATGTTTTTGTTCCGTATGAGCAAAGACAATTATAGAACTTTTGAAAAGACCACGCTGCAAGTAAACGGTTCTACGATATCGCCCAGGACCTACCTGGACGATGGCGGAAGTGAATGCATCGAGTATGTCTTTCATAACAAAGGAAAATACGTAGTGCATGTTTTGTTGGATGAGCGTTATGTTGTGAGTTACAACGTAACTGTACATTAGCCTCATTGCCGCCAGTTCCGTTTATTCCGTTCTCAATGCTTTCGTAGGATTTGCAGTAGCGGCACGGAACGATAAAAGCCGATGGTAGCCCACGCAAAAATGAAAACAAATAATCCGGGCATTACAAAACGAAGCGGGTTAATCACGGCTTGTAGTGTCAAGTTTTCCTGCCATTGCTGAATCAGATACCAGGTAAGTGGTGTGGCTATTACCAGTGCTATGGCAATCAGCCAGATAAACTCGCGCCCGATCAACATAAATTCATGACTCTCTATTGAGTCTTATGTCTTCATATCAGCATGCCGGAGAGTTTTTGAATTAACTCTAACCAATCAAAACGGATACCCAATAGCTATATTGAAAGCTGGATTCCAAATGTTAAAATCTTTTGTCCATCGTTCTCCTGTTGGTAGGTAAGGTGTACGCAAGGTGTAGGCAAGATCCAGTCTGGCTACAAGAAAATTAAAATCCCAGCGAAGACCCCATCCGGAACTGATAGCGATTTCTTTTAAGAAGGTATTGAAATGAAATTCTCCATTCGGTCTCGAAGGATCTTCTTTATAGAGCCATATATTTCCGGCATCCAAAAACAACGCACCCTTTAGACTCCCGGCTACCGTAAACCGATACTCCAGATTTCCTTCTAACCGAATATCACCCGTTAAGTCATTGTATCCTTCCGGTGGTACTTCCGTTCCAGGGCCAACGGATCGGGCGATAAAAGAACGCAGACTATTTGTGCCTCCGACATAGAATTGTTTTACATACGGCAGAATATCAGAATTACCGATGGGTATTCCTACTCCTGTACTAAATCGGGTAACGAGTTTTGAACTTGAATTCAAATTGAAACTATACCGCAAGTCAATACGCGCACGAGTGTATTGAGAAAAGGGAACACCAAATAAATTGTAACTTCCTGTAGAGTCTTTCTTTGCGTTCGCAACGGAGTACAACGCGTTCAAAAGATTTCCAGCCAGATCAATTCCTCCGCGAAAGAAGAATTCATTGCGACCTCTTGTTGCAGGTTGATAGGTAAATTCATACGATGATCCAACAATAAACTGTTCATCAAAACTGCGCTGTACGCCTGGGTTCTCGTTCAGGTAATCCAGAAACTCAGACGACTTGGAGTCTTCGGGAATCTGAGTGAAAATAAGTTCAATTGGATTTAGGGTATGACTCACCTTGCTTGACTTGCTCCACCGATAACCAAAATTCGCATAAAGCGAATTCAATCGGTAAAGATCTAACCGATTGAACAAATTGTATCCAGCCGTAATGTTTGTTTTGGGCAAACTTTTTTTCGCGTTAGAAAATAAAAACGATGGATAAAAACGGGGGAGCGTATAGTTTAATTCTAATCCCATTTCGTAGGCCGGATTAACTTCTCCATCGGCAATCTGTACTTCAATTCTTCCGCGAAGATTTACTTTCAGCAATTCTGCACCTTTATTTTTATTTCGGTCAGAATAGCTGAATATCATTCCGGGACCAAAGTAATTTGTAGACCGGAATATTGCATTGAACTCAGCACTGTATGCATACCTTTTGCGCTGAGATAAATAAAGAAACATATCCAATGTATCGGTATCACCCTTCGGTAAAAACTTGATGTTTGTATTTCGTATGATGGGGAGTTCATTCATGTACCGAATGGTCTGCAGGTAATTCGATCGGGAGTAAAGATCTCCGGGCTTTAAGAAAATTCCTTGCTGAACCGTTTGTATCCGTAGTGCCTTATGTTGTGAGATCAGATAATAACGATCAAACTCAAGGGTATCGGTGAGTGTGTTGTCTAATGTATGATCATCGTGAATAAAAACTTTTCCAATGGTATATGGCCTTCTGGATTCCGGTGGCGTCTCTGGCTTCACAATGACTTCGGCATTTACCTGTTGATCACCGGTTAGGGTATCTGCTCTTACCTTAATAAACTCAGGGTTAAAAAAAATGTAGCCCTGTTCTTTTAGACTCCCGTCAATTCGGATTCGTTCATTCTTTACCGCTTCTAATGAATAGATATCTCCTTTTTTTAATAGGGATTCCGATTGTGATGCATTGATTTTTTGTATGAGGTCACTATTCGATTTTGGAAAGGTGATAGATTCAAAGCGATACGGTTCATCCAGAGCAATCGTGTAGTTGTACTTTACTTTTCGGTTGCTGATAAAAAGGGTATCATACGTTACCTTACTTTTAAAATATCCATTGTGAAACATTCTGTTCTGAATCGTAGCAGAAGTTTGCAATGGATTGGTTTGGGAAAGAAGTACAGGTCCGGAGATTTTATTTTTCCAGAACTTCTTCTTCTTCGCTTTCGCAGAAAGCATATTGTTTCGTGCTACTGCCGGTCGCATCCATAAGAATGTATTATTTGCATTCGGTTTCAATACACTCTTTGCTATGGGCGTTAACTTTTTCGTATCGGCATCCTTTCCTTCAAACTGAATTTTGGCTCCGATGTACAGTGGATCATTCGAGGATATATTTTTCATGCCCGTACACCCGCACACGATCAGTGCAACCAATAGAATCAGGCGATATGTAAAGTATCGGATCATTTCTTTTTGCGCTTCTTTTTATCCTCTTTTGAAAATTCGCGGATGAAGATTAAAGATATACCGGTATTGCGTATTTCCTGATACACAATATCGTATGTCTCGTTGTTGAAAAATTTAAGTTGCTTATCTCCGTTACCGGTAAGATCATAGACGATGGCAATATCACCGCGGTAATTTTTAGTACCCGTGTTGGCTCCGGATTGATCTGAATTGATATCAAAGTCTCCTCCGATTTCAAACGACAACCGATCATCCAGAACGCGTTTTGAAACTCTGAAGTCCATTGCCGTTTGTGTCTTGCCACCGGGTGCAGAGTAATCGCTGTAGGATTGGATGCCGACATCAATGTTTACACCTTTGATGTATTGACTGGCAAATTTGTTTAATTGATTAGCCAGCAAACTATTCACACTGTTGGATAGAGCGGTTGTAGCAATCTGACTTGAATTGATATCAGAGCCTCCGCTTTCAGGTATGAATCCTCCCAGAACCAAAAGTCCGAATACCTGTTTGTTCAATTCCGATTGATACTCAGGCTGCCGTAGCCGATCCAACTTGTTCGATAACACCGGATAGTTCGCTTTTTCCTTTTGAGGCAGGTCTAATGAAAATGATACGATGGGTTTATCGAGTGTTCCACCAATAATGATTCCCACCTCATAGTCCAACGCTCTCTTATATACCGACTTTTCGTTTTCACCAATTTCATGACCAATCAGTCCAATGGAATTGGACTCCACAGTGTGTATAGCTTTGATATTCAAATCGCCATTCTCGGGACTTCCACTCCAGTGAATGGATGAATTCGGAACCAATGTGAAATTTCGTTTTACTAAATCATAAAAAGACAACCGATAAATTCCTTGCTTAACGGTGTAGTCGCCAACAAGATGAAGATTACCTATGCGATCATAATCCATTGCGAGATCTGCTCCACCGGTAGTTTCGATATAATCACCCGACTGTGCATCTATAACCATGCGGAGTTTAGCGTCACTTTCTATTTTAACATGGGAGCTTAAATTAAAATCAGGAAGACTGGCAATTAATGAATCATAAAAATTGGCAGATTGTTGAAGGGCCGTATCCAAAGCAACGGCAGGATCAATAAACTCGATAATACCATCCGCCTTCAGCAGCTCAATGTCATCGGTAGAAGAAACATACGCCAGATCAGTTTGATCTTTAATAGTAACCTTAGCTTCTACATGGGTGTCCTTCTCATTACCTTTTAATTTGATGTCGCTATCGACAACCAGCACACCATTGATCCGGCCACTTGCAGAATCGGGCTTGTTCATTAAGGTATAATTTTCAGCCTTTAATTTCAGATCGTATGAAAAGGATTGGTAGTCTTTGCTCTTTATACTTCCATCAACAATAAGCGGATGATGTTCTTTATCATAGAGTGTGAAATGATTAAACACGACAGATGAACTATCTAATGTTACACGATCATCCTGCACATTAAAGTTGAACTTTGGATTAAGTGTGGTCAATTCCAGATCCTGAAATTGCAAGTGTCCTTTAAAGACAGGTTGTTGTATAGGGCCGCTGATCTTTGTTTCGCCTTTAATGACTCCACTCATTTCGTCAATAACGCCCGAAACTAAAAACGAAAACATTTCAGGGTTATTCAGGTCGATTAACATATTGGCATCAACTTCAGCATTGTCGATGTTATACTTACCTGTCAGATCAATTCTATTCGTTGTGTTGGTGAGTAAAAATTCGAAGGGCACATTTGGATCGCCTGTACTCTGTGCATTTGCTTCAATAGTCAGTAAATTGGAATTATACAGACTCAGACTATCAACCCTGGCTTTCAGGTTGAGTATTCTATCCTTTGGTGAATAGGTAATGTCTGCATTGAGGAACCCTTTGCTAATCACTGTTGTGTTTGAAGATAGTATCAAATTCAGTGGTATAAGGTCTACATGCTGAAGTGATGCATCAAACTTGTTTATATCACCATCGACCTTTATGTGCATGTCTTCGCGACTGACCTGAAAATTATCCAACACTATATTCTTGCTATCAAAGTAAACCGGATTGCTGCGATCGATAGAATAATCATGATCAAGCGCCATTACCTGATCGGGAAAAACGAATGTTCCACTATCGGTTGGTAAAATTCTGGTGCGTAAACCAAGAACCGTGATCGTATCATTCATCAGCAGAAAATTGGATACAGCCGTATCGCCTTTTGAAAGTATGTCAAAATCCACATTACCTAATGCAATGGAGTTATACACCAGATTCTTTGCATTCAGTAAAGCACTGAGGCTATCCTTCAGCACAGTTAGATTCGAGTTTAGTGAATCCAGTGAAACTCCATACGCTTTGAAGTTTCCCGTTGCCACGTGCAGTAAAGTTGATTTTTTCTGTTCATCCCATTCACCCTCAATATTGAGAGAAGAAAAATCCTCAACTTTGAGGCCGAGCAGCTGAAGCAGTTTAGCTTTATCTAACGCTATATTGAATTCGAGTTTCTTGTTTCCAATTGAACGAACAGGGATTGAATTTCCTTTCCAAATATGGATCAACCGGGACTGAATTTCTTCCAATGACTTTTGGATGTCGAAGTTTGCTGTCAGGTTAGCTTTTTCATTATCGCTGTAATACTCAAATTCAGTGACAGTAGGAGAGAGGAGTGTATGAAGGTTCAGGCTATCGAGTGCATACCTTGTTGAGTGATTCTGAAATATAAGCGTATCACCCGCTACATAACCTTCGATCGAAGAAGATTCAATTGTTACTTTAGATTTTAAATTGCCTGAAATGGAAAGAGTGCTGTCCATTTGTAAAAGATCGCCTACCTGAAAATCAGTTACGGTAGCATTCGTTGTGAGCATCAACGGCCCGGCAAATTGAATCTCAGAATGAATTTCAGATTTGTATTTTGGATCGGCTATTTGAAGATTCACCAGAGCGTTTGATTTTTCAACCGTACTCTGAAAATCGATGCTGTGAATATTCTCATCCATCAGTTTGATGTCATTGATCAATCCCTTGATTTCAACATTCGTGTGGTCTCCAATCAATCCGTTGGCATTTGCCGTCAGGGTTACCGGACCTATTGAGGATACATTCATCCATTTACCAAGATCGATTTGATCGGCAATAAGGTCCATGTTGATTTTGAAATCTTCCGCTTGTTGCCCTGCCACACCATTGAGTTTTACATTACCCCAATCCGAAGAAACGTTTCCATCAACGGATGACCCTTTTAAATTTCCTGAACTCCTGATATTCACAGCGACATCAGCAGGTAAATTGATAGTTCGGAGATGTGGATTTAAGGTTTGTTTAAAATCACTACCGATTGTTGTGTTGATTGTCAGATCATTCCAGTATAACTTTTCAAGATTTGTAACGTCACCCATTTTGCCTGCAACATGCAGCTGACTATTTCCAGTTTGTACGTTGAACGTTTTGATTTCACCTTCTCCCAAATGGTATTGACCTTCTAATGTTAAACTTGCTGATGACCAATGTTTGACGTTGTTCAATATTGAATCGCTTATAAAATAGGAGAGGTCTGTTGGATTAATTGTACCGGATGCATCGATTGTTACATGAGCATGATCAAAATCTTTATCCGATTGCAATTCATACCGGCTTGCAAAGTCAGCATGGAGTGAATTGGTATTACTTGCGAAATGAAGACCCGATGCGGCTAAATAATTCTGGCTCCAGTGTAAATCTGCACGAGCTTCATCTACCTTAAATCCGGGTAGCTGAACAGACAGTGATTGTAAAATTGCCGCTACGGTATCTTTTTTAACACCCACGAATATATCCGATAGACCAATCTGTATATTTTTTAAATCGATATGGCCCGGATCGAACTTTGGAGTATGTACGATGGCATCCTGATGGAAAGAGAAATCACTATCCTTAATATGAAGACCTGCAACATGAATACGAATTCCGGCACGCGTATCAATATCAATGCTGTCAGGTTTTGAAATGCTGTTATCGTTTGAAGTCTCAGCAACCGTGTTTGATAATATGTTAACTGTGGAGCGCTGAAGAGCAACGTTATCTGCAGTAAGTATAAGAGGATAGGTAGAGAGTTCAGCATTCTGAATAGTGAGTATCCCGATGATATTGGCAACCGATATTCCACTTGGAATGGATTCAAATTCAAAATCAATATTTTCCAATTGAACATTTTTGAACTGAAGCTTTACTACAGTCGACTCTGCAGTAGTGCTTTCCTTTTCGGCTGATTGAAAGGCATCCAAAATAAATTGGATGTTCAATCCGTTTTCATCTTCACTTAACTTTCCAGTAAGACCAACGATGAGGATTTCATCAAAAATCAAATCACCAGTAACTAAATCGTAAAGACTGGAGTTCACCTCTATTTTCTGAATTGAAAAAAGTTTTACCTCATGCCGATTCCATACCGTAAGACCTTGAATGATTACCTGACCGAATATAGAAAACTCAACTCGCTCGATGTAGACCTTTGCTTCAATTTTGGACGACAGGTAATTGGATAAAGAGCGTGTGATTTGCCTTTGAACCGGAGGCAAATGGACAATGGCCACAGCTGAGATGAGAATGATCAGCAAGCCTAATATTAACTTACCCACAAACCGGGCAATTCGCAAAGATGTTTTTAGAACCTCCGGCATGATATTACATTTCTCCTTTTTTGCAGCTGCATCATCCTTAAATGTACGTTACCTGGATTCTTAGTTTTATACACAGTTTATCATTTTAAAAGTACAAATAGATTATCAGAAGTATAAGTTCAGGATTTCGGTGCGTTCACGATAGCCAGGAAGGATTAGTACCTGATGGTTAATACTTATAATTGTATAACTGACGGTCAGGAACTTAGCCCTGTAATAACACATAAGGAGGTGTTGTGTTCATTTTCAACCTGTTTACTACATAAAAAATTGAATGGTGTGTATCTTTGTCCAATTAGAGTGGTGAGCCTGTTGCATTTCAGGATGTTTGTATTTTATGTTTTAGAAAAATGAAATTGAACCCGTTCGTACGTATTCTTTTATTGGTTCTTCTCACGGTCAACCTGGCCTATAGCCAGAAGCAAAAACAAATTGATAGTTTAAAGCATGAACTGAATAAACCGAATCAGGCAGATACTGTTCAGGTTCAAACGCTGCTGACCATTTCTATGAAGTATCAGAGTTTCCAGACCGATTCTTCTATGGCGTTTGCGCTGGCAAGTTTGGAAAAAGCAGAGGCTATACAGTATGTAAAAGGTCGTGCCGATGCATTACTCCAGATCGGTCGACTGAAAAGAGATCAGAACAAGGATGCAGATGCATTGAAAGATATGTTTACTGCGCTGGAACTTTACCGACAGATCAGCGACCATGTTCAAATCGCCAATTCCCTGAATGATATCAGCATCATCTATGCTACCTCGGGTGATTTTGAAAAATCACTTGACTATTTTAAACAAGCCCTTGAAATCTTTCAGCAAACAGGCGATGAAAAAGGAGAGTCGTATGCATTAAACAACATTGGCCAGATTTATCAGGAATTAAAAGATGAGGCAATGGCGAAGCGTTACTTTCTCGAGTCATTGAAAATAAAAGAGAAGCGTCAGGATCTTTATGGTATTTCACGCGGGTACACAAACCTTGGCTCTATTGAAGAGAAGAATGAGCAATGGGAAGAATCCCTGCGCTATTATTTTAAAGCAGATAGTCTCTATGAAAAGACGAATGATGTAAAAGCGCAGGCAAGCAATTTATTAGCCATTGCACGGGTAACCAGGCGTCAGGGTAAAGTCAAAGAATCCAAACGGTATAGTTTGCTCGCCCTGGAGAAAGCAACAGTGGTAAAGTCGCTATCATCGATGCTTACTGCTTACAAGCAACTTGCCACGGTAGAAGAAACACAAGGCAACTACAAGGCATCACTGGGCTATCAAAAGTCGTACAATGAAATAGCCGACAGCCTGAACAATGAAAACCATCAGGCCAATCTGGATGAATTGAAAGCCAAATTCAATTTCGAAGAACAGGAAAGAAAAATCGCATTGCTCAATACAGAGAAAGAATTGCAGCAAGCCATGGTGGAACGGAAAAACATAATCACCTATGCACTTACCGGGGGAATGGTGCTGATGATTGCGATCAGTGCTCTGTTGTATTATGCGTACCGCATGCTGGCGCGCAAGAATAAAGAAATTGAAACTCGCAACGATGAACTCGATAAATTAAATAAAGAAAAAGACCGGTTCTTTTCTATTCTGTCGCACGACCTGAAAGGTCCGCTGGGTTCGTTGAAAGGATTGTCGTATTTACTCACCTTGAGTAAAGATGCGCTTACCGCTGAAGAATTGCTTCAGCTTCGAAATAAAATTGATACCTCGCTCGACAACCTTACCGAGTTGATCAACAACGTTCTGGAATGGTCGATGACTACTTCACAAAAAAGAAAATGGTCGTTTGAAAAAATCGATACACTGCAGTTGATTCAAAAGAACATCGCGCTGTATCAGAATATTGCCGAAAGCAAAGGTGTGAATCTAGTGCATAAGCAACAGGAAGTATGTTATGGCTATGCCGATTATCATGCGGTAGATACGGTGATCCGGAATGTATTGTCCAACAGCATCAAATACAGTCATGCCAATAAGGATGTTGTTATTGGCACAAGCAAAGTAGCCGATACTGTGTACATCTCTGTGAAAGATCAAGGCGTTGGAATGGCACAGGAAATTCAAAACGATCTCTTTACACTCAAAACAAATACCTCCCGACCCGGCACAAACAATGAAAAAGGAACAGGACTCGGTCTTACGTTATGCATGGAATTGATGAAGGAAAACAAGGGAAGCATACAGGTAAAAAGTAAAGCAGGTGAAGGCAGCGAATTTATCATTTCAATTCCCGAATGCGTTTAGACTCACGCGTGTCGGATTCAGCCATTAAAATTGTCGCAATTACACTGCAGCAATCCGCCCTTGCTGGCGACCTTTATATACGTAATGCTCTAAAAGAAAAATCGGCAACCCAACCAAGTTCGCGAGGTTGTAAACACTGCGGATAAAGAAATTTTTTCTTTATCTTAAAACACACATTCAAATGCATTGATATGAAAACAGTTCGTGTTCTTGTTGGTACAAAAAAGGGGGCATTCATTCTTAGCTCCGATGCCAGTCGTTCTGATTGGAAAGTGGACGGTCCTTTTTTTGCCGGATGGGAAATCTATCACATGAAAGGATCGCCAGCAGATCCAAACAGGATCTACGCTTCGCAAAGCAGTGGATGGTTCGGGCAAATCATTCAGCGTTCAGACGATGGAGGAAAGACCTGGTTCCAACCCGGGTTCAAAGAAGGTGAATCAGGAGGCAACCCGGAAGGAATGCCCGTAAGTGAAAGC
>Ga0116156_10002314_pt1 | contig 17391 bp, 20 predicted proteins | sample AD_UKC045_MetaG_FD_89891 | JGI IMG/M metagenome (GOLD analysis project Ga0116156, IMG submission 89891) | Active sludge microbial communities of municipal wastewater-treating anaerobic digesters from USA - AD_UKC045_MetaG | ecosystem: Engineered > Bioreactor > Anaerobic > Digestate | place: USA... | reverse complement strand
TTCCTTGGCAGACCTGGGACGGTGTGAAGCCCTATCTCGCTGCGGCGGATTGCACCGTCGGCGGCAAACATCCCGATCACCGCCAGATCGTCACCTATGTGGGACGGATCTGGGAGGATTACGCCCGCTGTTCCCCTGCGCCCAGAAGCATGGATCATCCTGCCGTCGATTCGCCGCCAGCAGTGTCGGGTGTCAATAATCGTCTTGTCCTTCCCGTAGCGGAACGTCTTGTCGGGAACATTCTTTCGCCCATAACGGAAGGGAATCGAGAAGCTGGGGAGTTTTCTAGAAATGAAGATGACGACCGGAAAGGTGATCACGAACCATGACCGACAGCCCCGAAGGCGGCTTCTCCATGTATGCCCAACTCCTCCTGGAGAGCATTACGAAACTCTCCTGCCAGACAGAGGAACTGAAGAAGCAATACGCCGCCCTGGACAAGACGATCTGCCTCCTGAAGCAGGCATACGAGGTGAATCTCCTTGCCGACCGCCAGGCCATGAACGACCTTATTGCCCAGGTCCGGCGGATCTCCGACATTATCGAGGAGCTTTCCTGCCGTGAGCACGCCGCACGGATCGAGAATTTCCAGGAGCGAATCGCCGCCCTTGAGGCCGACATCACGCCATCCATGTGGGCCTCCCGCTTTATCGGCCAGTTCTTCCAGAAGACGGGCTGGATGTTCGGGGCCATGATCGTCGGCGCCATCGGCTACATCCTCTACGTCGTGGCCATAGCGGTTTTTCAGCATCGCGGCGGTTAATGCCGGCGCTGGAACAAGCAGATATTTTATCCGTTTCTTCCCCGCAGGGCAGGAAACGGCATTCTTGAAGGAAGGGAGGTGAAATTGAATGAGAAAGAAGGGAAGATTTGTTGGCGCGCGAAAACAGGATCTCGTTGATGCTGTCGCTGCGAAGGCAGACATTACGAAGGAAAACGCCCAGACGGCGATCAAGGCCGTTCAGGACAGTCTCCTCGATCTTCTGGAGCGGAACGGGAGAATGCAGCTTGCCAAGTTCGGGATCTTCAAGTTGGCCAAAACCAAAGCGCGTCAGGGCCGCAATCCGGCGACGGGACAGCCCCTCACGATCCCGGCGGGCTACCGGATCGGCTTCAAGGTCTCCAAGACCTGGAAAGACAGCATGATGCTGCGGAAACGGGCACAGGAAGAGAAGGCGGCCAAAGCCGACGCAACTGAAGCCCGTACGGCCAAACAGGAGGCACAAGGCGGACGGGCGACCAAACCCACCGCTAAAGCCAAGGCGAAGCCGGCAGCGAAGAAGAACTGGAAGAAACGTTGATGAAAGCGAAAACGACGAGTACCGCACATAGGGCAAAAAGAAAGGGAGCGAGGGAAATGCCGGTAGCGTCCACTTCGCGAGTGGTGGCGCCGGTTCACCGATCCGGCAAGCTCATACCGGTGCCGGTTTTGAAATCAGCATCACCGACACCGGCATGCAAGGTCCTTTTTTCACCCAAAGGCGGCATTTCCAAGGAACTGGTCAGGCTGACGCAGGCGGCTGCAAGAGAAATCTCCGTGGCCGCCTACGCCTTCTCCTCGAAGTACCTGGGCAATGCCCTGGTCAAGGCAGCCAGCCGGGGCGTCAGGGTGCGCGTGCTCCTGGACAAGGTCAATGCGGAGAAGACCTATTCCATCGATGAATGGTTGATCGAGAACGGCGTCGATGTTCGCTTCATCAAGCTCAAGCGGGGTTCCATGCACCACAAGATCCTAATCGTGGACGGTGTCCATCTCATGACCGGCAGCTACAACTTCACCAACGATTCAGAGTTCCGCAACCACGAGGCCGCCATTTTCACGGACGACGGCAATCTCATCGCCTCTTTCACCGCCGAGTTCGAGCGCCTCTGGTCTCTCGCCGTACCTGTCGCAGTTTCCGGGGGGAAGGGGATAGGGGGAACAAACTTTTTCAATCAGAGGCGATTTTGAGGCAATTTTCATCAAAAACCCGTACTTTTTGAGGTCTTTTTATGGTTCATGTCATTCCAAAAAGCGGTTGCGCCAATACGTATATTATCGAGGAGGACGACGGCCTGATTGCTGTGGATGTTGGCAGTATCGGAGCAGCGCAGGAGCTCGAAACATACTGCACCGGAGTCTTGAAGAGGCCCCTTCAGGACATCCGTTTTATCATCGCCACGCATTTCCACATCGATCATATCGGCGGGATCGGCACCCTCCTGAAAGAGTGTTCCCCGGAAACACGAGTCCCGTTTGATATTCACGCGAAAGGATACATCGAGGAGCGGGAAAGCCTTGCACCCATGAAAAACTGGCTGAGCGGTCTCGTTCCCACGATCCGTGAAAATTATACCCGCATCGGAAATCTGTCGCACATCGCCTTCGAATCCCTTGCCGGTGTTCCCTTGCCCGTCTTCAAGGACAATGGGCGTCTTCCGTATACAGATCAGGTCTCCTACATCGACATGCAGGGCGCTCTGCTGGGCCGAATCGGTTTTTCGGACTGGGAGGCGGTTCCCACGCCTGGCCATACGCCGGATTCCATCTCTCTGTACAACGAAAAAACACAGGAACTCATCTGCGGCGATCTCATCTTGGGCAGGCATGACGGGATGGGCTATCTCAATCGCTTTTGCTGGGATGAAGGTATCGTGCGCGATTGCTTTGCCGTCCTGAAGAATGTCCTAAGCGTGAGAACGATTTATCCGGGCCACGGCGAGGCTATCCGGGATGACGTAAACGCCTTCGCAAAGGTGATTCCCTTTGAGGGGAAAGGAGGAAAATAAGCATGAGCAATCTTCCCGAATTTGAACGGATCAAGCACATCACCATGACCCCCGGCATGAAGCTGATCGTCATGTCCGACATGCACCGGGGTGACGGCTCCGGCGCCGACGACTTTTCGCAGAATTCCCTCATCTATCGCTGTGCCCTGGAATATTATCTTGAAAACGGCTTCACGTATATTGAGCTTGGCGATGCTGAGGAACTCTGGGAGAATGAAAACTTTGACCAGATCTACATCACCCACACGCCGGTCTATGACCTGCTGGCGAAGTTCCACGACCCCGATCCCGAGAAGACCCGCTACATCAAGACCTGGGGGAATCACGACCTCTACTGGAAAGATCACCAGGACATCTACCAGTCCCTGTTTCCGGGGATTCAGATCTACGACGCCGTCCTCCTTAACAATGCCATCCTCATGATCCACGGCCACCAGGCCGACCCTATGTGTAGCGGTCCCGTCGCCGCTGTGAGCCAGTTTTTCGTTAACCACATCTGGGCAGATCTGCAACGCGGTGGTATCAAAGATCCTACCCGCGCTGCTACTAATCCCGGTCTTTGCAATGAAGTGGACGAACGCCTCCATGAATGGGCCAGCCAAAATGGGAAAAGCATCACCGCTATTATCGCCGGCCACACCCACCGGGCGGTCTTTGAGAATCTGTCATTGACGGAGCTGCGTCTGCAAACGCTCCATTTTACAATGGATGATGCTGCCCATTTCCAGGAAAGACGAGATCATCGGTACTACAATACCGGTTCCTGTGTGCATCCTGCGAGTGTTACCGGGATTGAGATCACTTTTAATGAAGGCCCACACCTTGATATGGTCGAATGGGGACTGGCGACGGAAGGGCACAGGATAACCGTTAAGAGGAGAAGATTTTCCTTTCCTGTTTCCTGACATAAAGCCATCCGGAAGTAAAAAAAATATTTTTGTAAAAATTCCACGTTTCACGATTACGCCTTCTTGAACCAAACTGAATGTAATCAATCATCAACCTACTAAAATTTGATATTCAGATCGACGTATATAGAAATACTATTTCTGTACAAAAACGACTTTATATTGTTGATATTACTGGTTATTTCTGTTGACAACGCCGATGGGAAAGGATAATATGACACCCACGGTGCGGAAGAATTCATGTCAATCATTACAAAAGAAACCAGAATTTCTTTTGCCATCCTTTTCGTGGCGGCAATTCTGGTCTGGCTGTTTTGTGGACCTGAAATCGTGAAATACAGGCGGCCTCATGCTGGCGCCGGTTCTGGAATCAAGCAAAGCGGATAAAGGAATGGAAAGCCTTAGATTTTACATAGACGACAGCAACGACCTATGGGTTTTCTTTGCCGACAGCGCATCTTATATCGGTGGACCTTTCTTGTATTGCTTTGACAGCAAGAGTCTTAAGTTCAAGAAGGGCATACGGCTCTATAGCGACAAAGGAACTCCTGTTTGCAGCCCCTATGACCCACTATTTGTTTCGCATGATCAGAATGGAAATTTCATCTTCGCCACCGACCTGGCTTACCTTACCAAGGTAGATAATCATGGCAAGAGGATCTACCGGAAGCGGCTGATGGAGTATGATAAACATTGGACTACCCGAAACAAAGAGCGCAAACGCCCCTATTTCGTCCGTGATATCGATAAGCAAGGGGACCATAACCGCAAGCGCGGCGACTATTATGGCACATATTCTGCCGGCAGCCTTTACATGTTATCTGTGGCTTATTCAAAATCCCGAGATCTGATCTTTGTCGGCCAGGACTGCCGATGCGATCCGAACGATGTGATCGTCTATAATGGCGCTGGAAAATATCTATATCATTTTGGCGCGCCGGCAGGGCCTTCGGCTATAGTCGCCCGTGACGGCTTGTTGTACTTGGCCGATCATTATTTCTCCTTCATCCATGTATTCACCTACGAAGGTCAGTGGGTCAGATCAATAGATATGCTGATGGAAAATCGTTTCGATGGTCTTTATTACCTGGAAAACGGACAATTGAAGCGTAGATGGGAATATGATGAACAATATGAGGCTGAAGATAAGTATTGTATCGCTTCCATGTGCGCCCTGGGGGAGGACAATCTGGCTATCGGTATGGAAGGAGGGCTGGTTCGTGTTCTCGATCAAGATGGGCGCTTGATTTGCAATATTGAGCCTCCGAAGCCGGGTCTATATCCGAATAGCATGGCGGGGGATTCATCTGATAACCTATTTGTATTTTACACGAGGGATTTTCTCTTTAGAAAGCCGCACGGTTTGTATCGCTATGGAGCTGGCGGAAAGACCAGGGGGCCGCTTTTCACTGGCGAGATGGGCATGTTCACTCCCAGGGAAAAGGATCTGCAAGAGAAGATTGCGGAAGCTCGCGCCGATGCCTACGATTATTTCCAATTGTCCGACATTCAGATCCGCAGGAAGAAGTTATCACTGCAGACAATACGACTATTGGAAAATTCTCTGGCACTGAAGCCCGATCTATGGATTGCCTTGGCTTACTTGGGGCTTTCTCTTATGGAGCTTGGTGAAATTGAGAGATCTGTCCGCTGCATGGAAGAGGCTAGTGATCATCTGCCGTGTGCTTTCATGGCGGTGGAATTGATTCGCTACTATCTGGGCAAGGGAAACAAGGAAAAAGTCATGAAGTACTTCAAGGCTATGGAAGAGAACGATTCAGAAGTCGATGTGGAGTTCTACACGGACAAATTGACAACCAAAGAGCTGGAACGATTTCTTGGTGATGAGGTCAAGCGCACCGATACTGCCACTCTGGTCAGCGCGAGTAAGGGAGAAATCAGTCTGAAGCATTAAATCAGCATGAAGAGGAAACAATAATATGGACGCACTTAGACTTTACATTGATGACAGCGACAATCTCTGGTTGTTTTTCGCTGATAGTTCATCGCACATTGGCGGACCATTTCTTTATTGTTTGGACAGTAAAACCTTGAAGCTCAAAAAGAACGTTCGGCTCTATAGCGACAAAGGAACGCCGTCAACCAGTCCATATGAACCCTTGTTTGTCTCACATGATCAGAATGGAAATTTCATTCTGGCAACGAATCAGGCCTACCTGACGAAAGTGGACCAACAGGGAAAGCCGCTATACCGCAAGCGTCTTATGGAATACGTTTTAACTTGGATCAACAGCGGCGAGAAGCGCAAGCGTCCTTACTTTGTTCGAGATATGCGAAAGTACGGCGATGACGACGAAAAGAGGAAAAGTTCTGGCAAGTGGCACGGGAATTCCACCAGCAGTCTATTGATGATGAGCGCAGCCTACTCTAGGTCTTGCGATCTCCTCTTTGTGGGCCAGGGATGCCAATGTTGTTCCAATGATGTTCTCGTTTACAACGGCGACGGCAAATATCTTTATCATATCGCCTCGCCGGTGGGGCCGGAGGCCATCGTGGCCCGTAACGGTCTCCTGTATTTAGGCGATTCCTTTAATTCCCTGGTTCATGTTTGCACTTACGACGGTCAGTGGCTCCGATCCTTAGACATCCTTTTCAGAGATTGTTTTGAGGGCATTCATTATGGGGAAGATGGCCAAGCTTATCACAAATGGAAGAACGACAAACAGCCTGAATTCGATAAAGATAACCACATTGCTTCCATCTGCTCGATGGGCGTGGACAAACTTGCCGTGGGACTACATAAGGGCCTTATCCGGGTATTGAATAAGGATGGAAAATTGCTTTACGATATCGAACCGCCGCGATCTGGTCTGTATCCCAACAGCATGGCCGCGGATTCATCCGAAAATCTTTTTGTCTATTACACGACGAGTCAATGGTTCGAGAAACCTATTGGCCTTTACTGCTACGGTGTTGATAGAAAAGTGAAAGGTCCTTTATTGAAGGGCAAATTAGGAGTATTAACGCCAGTAGAAAAGAATTTGGGAATGAAGATCGCAGAAGATCGCGCCGATGCCTATGATTATTTTCAACTGGCAGATATTCATATCTACAGGAAGAAGCTGTCTCAGGAAACAATCCGGCTCCTGGAAAAATCACTGAAACTGAAGCCCAATCTCTGGATTGCCCAAGCATACCTGGGGCTTTCCTTCTTGGAACTGGGAGAAAAAGAAAGAGCAATTCAGTGCATGGAAACCGCCATGGAGCATATGAATTGCAGCGTCATGGCGACCGCGCTGATCGAGTACTATTATCGCCAGGGCGACCGGGAAAAGGTCTGGCAATACTTCCAAATGATGGAAGCGACAGACGACGATTTCGACATTGAAAGCTACAGCTATGAGCTGACCAAAGACCAGATAGAACAATTACTGGGACCGCTGGTGAAAAGAAACAAGAGCGACAACCTGGTGAGCAACAGACCTTAACATAGTGCGGGCGTGTAATGCTTCTGAACAGGAAACGAAAAGACATATTATGTATGTTATCCGAAAGGCAGGCCGGAAATGGAGATCGTGCGCCTGAAGGCGCAACTCGAAGCAGCAAAGGTGTTGACGTTTAAACACGGCGGGAGGTATTCTTTGTGAATCCCATGATCAGAAAAATCATGATCGCACTATTGGGGATAGCGGCGTTGGCAGCCGGGTGGATGCTTTTAAGATGGCAAGTGACAATCATCAATTGAATGCCGGTGTGATCGCCGTGGAATGCAAACCGCACGAGCGACACTGGCGGTACTTGGCCGTTGACAGGAACCTTGACGACCGCTGGCTGGTGCGGCTGAACGGTTTGAACGCCCTCGATCTCATCAGCATCTGCGAGGGTCACCTTGACGTAAAGCCCACATCGGTCAGGCGAAGACCCTCCGTCATCTTCAGCCTGAAAAAAGCATACGTAAAACCTTTTACTATCCGTTGGTATGATCTGAAAGAAGCTCTTGACGCTGAAATCGAAATTATCTGGAAATCTGAAGATACAACCGTCGAAATCGAAATACAGCAACAAATTGTCAGGTACGATGACGAAGATGTAGGCGATCGAGAGGAAATCATTTTTCGTTTATTCTCACGCCGTAAAAGAGACGCAGAAGATTTCCCCAAATGGATTGAAAAATGGTTTTTGGATGCCATTTCCAGAATAGAAAGATTTGATCGCTTCCTGAAAAGCATGTTGATGTCAAATGATGTGGCAGTGCGATAATTTATTTAGACAGAGTATTTGACTGAATAAGGAAGGCTGCTATGATAATGAGCATCGTTATATCACCTCAAGAAATTGTGATTATTGATGATTTAACGCAGTCAGTAATTGATTCGGATGGAAAGATAAGGTCTTATCTACAACAGTACAGAAATAACCATATCATCCAGAAAGAGATTGTTATTGCTTTCAATACCCGGCATGAACTTATTGCACTTGACGGCAATAAGCTTTGCTTTGCTGCAAGACTTGCACAGAGAAATGTGTCCTGCAAATTTATGAAATGTGATATGGATTACAACAATATGCAATTTATCGAAGAAGCTAAAATCAGAAATTCACCGCTTCTTCTTCATAAAGCCTTGCGCGATAAGTATTTGTTAAATCAATTTGAATATGTCGATTACTTCGAAAGAGGTTATAAAATGAGAGACGCAGAAATTGATATTCCGCGTGCTGGACTTATCCCTATTTTAACTGAATTAGGAGTTACTTTTTGCAAAGATTGTCTTCTCTACACAGGAGTATCTGAAACCACAGCTTTTCGTTTAGGTACTGGACTCAACCAAGAAAAATACTGATTGAAAGCGCTTATGTTGGATAATTACAGTAATAATATCGATTTAAACAACTTCATAAAAGAAACATTATATGAACAGTTACAATATGAAAGGGGCGCACAGTGAAAATACTCCTTACTTGCACCGGATTTCACGATCCTTATACCCTGGGATTGACGGGTGAGGAACAAGCAGGTCCTATACTGACACTTGTAGCTGAAATGTCTTTCAATAGAATTATCCTGTTTTCCACGACGGGAACCATAAAAAATACCGCAGCAACACAGAAATCGTTGGCAACGCGACATCCGAATATCAAGGTTGAGATACGTAATCTTGAAATAAACGATCCCATAAACTACCTTCATATCATCGATGCACTTAGGACATTTTATCTGGACATAGATCGCCAAAACCCAAACGCGGAATATGTTATTTCGGTTACATCAGGGACGCCACAAATGCATGCATGCTGGCTTCTGCTTGCTGCATGCGGTGAAATACCGGCCCAAATTATCAATGTACGGCCACGCCGTTTTATAACGGACACGCTCCCGCTTATTAATACCCTTGATCTGGCAGCAGCAGAACTTCCTCAAGTACGTTCAAACATTTGCATGTTAGATTTAGGAGAGGATTTTCCGCCACCTGACATGGAAACAATCATTAGCAACATAGGAATTGTCGGCAGTGATACCAAATTTAAAAGTGCCCTTGAAATGGCCGCCAAACTCGCGGCTTCAGAATTAACGGTCCTGATTCTCGGCGAAACAGGCAGTGGCAAAGAGTTGTTTGCCAAATTTATTCATCGCTGCAGTGGCCGGAAAGGACCGTTGGTAATATTAAACTGTGCCAACATTCCGGATACGCTTGCAGAAAGCGAGCTTTTCGGCTATGAAAAGGGTGCATTCACAGGGGCATCTCAAAAGCGGGCAGGAAAATTTACATTAGCTCATGAAGGAACTCTTTTTCTTGATGAGCTGGAAGCTTTATCGCTATCTGTTCAGGCCAAATTACTGAGAGTCATTCAGGACAAAATGGTCGATCCGTTAGGGGCAAAGAAACCTACTCCAGTTGATGTGCGAATTATCCTCGCAACAAACACAGATCCGGCCATCCTTGTGAAAGAAGGTAAATTTAGGGAAGACCTATATTATCGTGTTAATGTTGGCTGCATTAGAATTCCGCCACTAAGAGATAGGCGAGATGACATTCCCCGGTTGGCATTACATTTCCTTGATCAAGCAAATAGATCTCAGCGTCAGCCGAAACGTATATCTACGGAAGCCCTCAAATTGCTTCGTTCATATTCCTGGCCGGGTAATGTGAGAGAATTGGAGAATGTCATTCAACGCTGTGCGCTCTTATCTAAGTCACAGACAATTGAAAGAGAAGAGCTGACCTTGTTGGAAGCAAAAACTTACGATAGCATTCATGATCTTTTACCGGAACCATATGCAGGATTCTCCCTGGATGGTTTCATTAAGGACATACGGCTGGAACTGTACAGAAGAGCATATAGGATTGCCGATGGTAATCAGACTAACGCGGCCAAGCTGTTAGGCGTTACCTCAGAATCTGTCCGAAAAATGAAGACCCATTTCTCTGCTCACAATTGATTGATTGAGATTCCTCGCTATCTTTTTATTTTTTCCAATCGACTTAAGGCAATTTGACTCATGACTCTTTCATTGTCACCCATTTCAAATTTATAAAAATAAGGAACAAAATAACCATTCAATCCTTGCTTCTGGATAGAGTCGCGGTACTCTTGTTGATACTCTCCCTTTTTATGCAATAATCTTAAAGGGAATAAAAATGAAGCGTAAACATATATTCTATAATCATCACTCGTGATTCTTCCAAAACCCTTCCTGTTAATTTGCCATAGTGGATCATTATCTTCTTTATAATCATTCTCAAGCTGACCGATGCGATTTTCAACATCATTTTTGTCGACGACAAATGATAACAAATCACTAAATTCTTTATTAAAATCATAAACAGGATCAAGAATAAAAACTTCAAATATTTCTTGGATAACTATTAGAAATATGAATGCTGAATCATGTGCATCCAATACTGTCCCGCTCTTTCTAATGACACCGTGTGATATCCAATTTCTTAAAAAATATGCAGGATATACAAGGTGCTTATTTTTAACCTTGTCCTCATCCTTAGTGTAACTTCTATCTTTGCTGAAAAAATCTTTCCATTCAAATCTCTCGAAGGGCTTAACAATAGCATCACAGATGGCCAGGTATGCATGCTTAGAATTTGCAGCAGACGGTATATAGTGATCGGAAACTATGTACTTCAAGTTGTTTAAAAATATTTCTTTATCAAAATGATTGGAGTTCCATTCTTTCTTAGCTTTGGCTTCTTCCTTCTCAATTAAGTAGGTTACGACATTCATTATCCCCCGTCGTAGAGCCAAGTAACAATATTTGTCATATTCAGGATATGTTGTCTTTGTTTTAGTTCTTTTAACAATGCTCTTTGTATTGATAAAAGTATCACTGAGCCATTTGTAGAATTCATTCTTACCTTCATCATCTTTATAAAATCCCCTTGGTGGTTCTATGAAATGACTTTTACATTCACGATTATATTGTTCTAATTCATCTTTAGCATTCCCTGTTAAAAATACTATTCTATCTTTAGGGAAACCTTTTGCAATTAACCTCATGAATAAAGCAAGCCCTGCCTGTTTGTAAAAATTTGTTACTAATTCAGGATCTAATAACGGGTTACAGTTAGATGTTTCTCCTTGGGCGCTTGTTGTGTCGATTTTATTATTTTCCTTTTCCTTTGAATTAATCTGGCTTACTATAAAATTATTGACCCAATCAGGTCGCTGATCTGGTTGGGTTACTAAAGTTGAAGTAAGGTTGATGTCTATAATGATGTAATCATAATTTCTCAGTTTATTTTTGATGATTTCATCTGCTTCGGATACGCTGTGCGCAATCTCAATATCAAATTTATTTATGACAGGTTTGAAAAATTCCCCCTTTTCTGAGGCAAGTTCATCTTCAATCCACATTATTCTCATAATACTCTCCCTAAAATATTTGAAGTTTGCCGTGGAACATAATATCAGCTACTGATGAGCGGCAAAAAGATAATCTCATCACAGTAAAACGTTAATCCGAAAATGCCAGCTTCTTTTGTTATAGACAAACATTCATCAAGACTACAGGCCTTATTTATCATATGTAAATCCTGCTTGATAGCCTTTAATCCTTCACCGGAATCCTTCCATTCCTTCGTAACATAATTCTCAAAACAAAATACAATGAATTTCTGATCGGCGATCACCTTATTATTTATGGCTATCCTTAAGAAACAGGGTTTTTCTTTTTCAACATCGGCATATTTGAAAGCATTAAAAATAACCTCGGTAAAATAACTGCAAAGAAGGGCATATATAAAACCGTCAATCTTTACTTTTATGTTCCGCGCAATGTACTCGCCAATGTCTACATTAACATGCAAACCTTGGTCACCCAACCATGTTTCCCAAGATTTTTTCATCTCGAAAAAAACGGAAGAGTTAAATTCATCTTCCAGAAATTTTTCAGAAACACCGCGATGCTCCATAATATTCCTTAAGATTCGATTTGTCTGCGGATGATGACCAGTGAGCAATCTGTAAATCGATCTCATCGCCGCTTCATCCAAAACAGATTTTATCGTGCAATAATTTGATGTTATTGATGCCGAGGCAGACTCCTTGATCAATTTTGTTCTTAGTGCATCAGGATTATCTGAATATCGTAATCTCAGTAATTCACCCTCAAGCTTTATAAATATTTCTTGTTCATATGATTTTCTAATTGAAAGCGCTTCTTTGAGAAGGGGGGGGAATTTTTTAATTTCTTCCATCACCTGTCTCAATCGGTGAGGGAAAACATTATTATTCAACGTATGCGCATGAAGACGGAGGAAGTTTTGCAGTTTTTTATTGTGTTTACTAAGATCTTTTTCTCTTTTGATAAGCTGACCTAATAAGAAAAAGATTCTTATTTCAGATTCATTCAAAAAATCATCTATTTCATAATCTTCATCCTGAGAATTATAATACAGACTATATGCTTTATCGATGTCATGGATAATATCCTCATTTAAAGTATGAGCATTCAATGTATAATTTGTTTTTGCTCGGAGAAAATATAAATAGAAGTTTGATGGTGACTTGACCAGTAAATCGTCAATTGAAAATAGTATATCAAAATACATTGTTCTTCGTTCTTCGTTGTCGCCGAAAGCTTGATCAGCATAATCAAGTAATGCATTAATTTCTTTTATAGGACCTCTCTCAATCTCCATATTGTCCATAAAGATATTAACGGCAAGATCTTCTATATCCTTTTTTTCTTTCATTTCTTGGAAGGATATGAGGTTATTATTTGCCTTCTTTTTTACCATAGAGATCATTTCCTCCAATATGAGATCATTCTAACAAAATTCGTGTGTCTACAATTTCATATGCAATCACGACGCCAACCTTGAATTATTTGTGGCCCATGAAAAAAAATTCAATAAATGACAGAAATCCTTTTTAAAAAAGGAGACAGTAATTGCAGGTAAAGCCAACAATTATCGTATGTTTGGATTGCTTTCCCCCTGTAGATTTTTTGCGACTCCTTCGGGATTGAATTAGACCAACGCATCTTGATTAATAATTTTTAGCAACCTTATCCCTCCACGTCAAGTTGAAATCTGTTCAACTCAGGTTGAAGCATGTAGGGTGTGGCACTCTTCAAGCAATCGCAACAAGAGGTAATCATTGTCATATTTGTGGTGGCACGCCGCTTGCTATGCATAAAGTCAACGAACCAGAAAAGGAGGTGATAGCCATAAAAAAAGTAACCGGTAAGATGCTCAATAAACTGGCGAAGAAACTGTCGGCCACAGATGACAGCCAGCGGGTGAAGGAGTTACTGATCACCCAGAGGCTGCTGACCCGAAGACTCATCGCCACTGCCCGCTTGTCCGCCAATTGATAAGCTCGGGAATATTGATAAGGTATTTAAGACCAGAGTAAAGGAGGTGATATCATGGGATTTTTTGATTTTGTGTCATCGTTAATCGATGATTCGTCCGATCTGGCCAGCGCCAGAAACGAGGATTACTACGACGATCACGACTACTACGTCGATACCGAGGGTAATACTCGCTACTATGACGACGATACGCCTGCATTCCCGGATCGTTAGTCACAAGTTGATGGCATGCCACCCGACTGAATCAATCGGGCGGCGCCATCGCTTTTGAGATGGTGGTAAAAGTGTGAAGATCACTAATGAGAATAATAAACTATAGGAACTTCTTGGACAAAGAAAGGAGGCAGCAAAATGTTAAAATTTTTGTTCTACTGTGTCATCGCTCTCATTGTTGGCGTACTGATTAAAAGTGTGTTCGGCAGCGGTGGGGGAATTGCATTCAGGGGTACAGAAAAGTACAACAGGTATCAAAGAGATGCGGATGCAAAAGTAAAAGAAATACTCAAAAATGGTTCGGGCAGCACAAAGGCAGAGCTTCAAGAATGGTGGGACACTTACCACAAATAAAAAGCAGGAAATACCGGTGTGCTGAATTTGCAAGCCAATATTTCTTGGGAGGGGAGGCTTAACCTGTGAATGCCAAATTTAAAAATATCTTCATGGCCGGCAGTCTTGGCGTCATAGTCTGGTTATGTGTGTTATTCCTGATCTTCACCGGAGTTACGATTATAATTTGGCTTATAATCGGTCTGGTTCTTTTCGGTCTATGCCATTTGTGGAACAAATACGCGCAGCCCACCATTGGTCCTGGGGAAGAGGATAAAAAATCCGACATTATGGAAGGCAGAGGCCAATAATTTTGGAGCCAGCCATCATTATCATTGATTGGGAAATTAATGCTCATCGGTTGTGCAATTTCTTAGAAAACAAGAAAGGAGGTTTTTCATGACAACACTTCTTATGATCTTGGGGGCTTGTTTCATCATATTGCTCATCTTAATATTTATGATGGCATTCCCGCTGCTTGGCATGATCCTAATTTTTATATCACCGGCTTTTCTTTTAGGGTGGCTATTCGGAGGATTCTCTACGGGATTTGAAGCGGCAATTGGTGCATTCATAGGGATCTTTATTGCAGTATGCATCATGGAAGGCGGCTTGCCTTTCAGAATTCGCAGATAGATGTAATCGTCAATAAACTATACAAGGGAGCAGGTAAGAAGAATAGTGAAAGTTTTTCTTTGCATAAGTTTCATATTTCTCAACATCCTGGATGTGATGACAACCAATAAGGTTTTGGAACTGGGCGGCTTTGAGGCCAATCCCCTGGTCCGGCTGCTCATGAGATTCCACCTGTTTGTTCCTTTGAAAATTGTTGTGACGGCTTATGTTGCCGTAATAATCGTTTTTTCAAACTCACCGGATAGCCTCTATCTGGCTCTCTTTGTTTGTGCTTTTTACGCGCTGCTTGTTGCGAATAATCTTTTTCAGATCCGTAAGGGGCTGAAATGGTCACGTGACGGGGAATCATAACGAATCACTGCTTGAATATCGTTGGAGGAAATATGACAATGAAGGCATTTCTCGAAGAAATCAGGCTGCCTGATGAAAAGAAGATCCTCTGTTACCTGGAAGAAGTTTTAAACGTCGGCACAATAAATGATCTGCTGGCTTTTTATGCGAATCAAAAAAAGGATCGCAGCCTGTCTAAAAAAATGCAGTTCAATCTGCCGTTATCGCCACAGGTTGGGGGAAATCTTTTCGCTCTGGCGCAGGATATCCTTCATCTCTTGAATTATTCCGATCGCCAGGTTGCCTTTTACATATCCAACGATCCGGGATTCAACGCGACATCGTATTTCAATCGCAATGAAGACGAGCCCCATTACATCGTTTTCAACTCCGGTCTTGTGGAAAAACATACCGAAAAGGAAATGCGTTTTGTTATAGGGCATGAACTCGGGCATTTGATTTACAGACATTCAGTTTTTGATCATGTCATGGAATATATTTATCCTTCCGGTCTTCCGAATTTTGCTAAAATAATGCATCAACTATGGTCGAACCTCAGTGAAATGTCCGCCGATCGCGTCGGCTCACTGGCTGTGGATGATTTTGATACGGCTGTGAGTGCCATGTTTAAAATGTCCAGCGGTCTGGATATGAAATGTTTTCAGGTCAATGCCATGCATTTCATGGCGCTGAACGACAAACTGGTGGCTGATATGACTGCCTCGCGGCAGAATTATCTTACGGAGACCCATCCTGCAAATCCGGTGCGAATTAAGGCATTGGATGTTTTTTACCATTCCCGCCTGAGAAACAATTTCCTGAAAAGCCGAAAACGCGTCCAGGACAATAAACTCCTTAAGCAGACCGACGAACTGATCGCCCTGCTCAAGGAGCAACCCGAAGATGTTATTGATCATGCCGCACTCGATTTTTTGACCGCAGCCGGTTGTTATTTGATCAATGGCGATGGAGATGTCGCCGCCGAAGAATATGATGGGCTGATGAATATGTTGTCCGATTTCCATTCCTGGCCTCCGGATTATGTACAACAATTGCTGAGGAAGAACAAAGCGATGACTATCATCAACAAATCAGCCTCCGTCATCCTGGAAAAATGTCCTCAATACGCCTCCAAGCTGCTGAGGACTTTGGTTCCTCTCATCACAAGGGACCAACGCATAAAGAATGATGAAATAGAAGCCCTGCTGTTAATTGCCGGGAAATTGAAATTGACGCAAGCGGATGCCGTTGAAATCATCCTGGAAGAAATCAGAGGCAGTTATCAGCCGATGGCGTAACGATCCGGTTAATGATAATAAGAACTTCATGACAAAGAAGAGGTGTGCCATGGCAAATGCGGAATCAAACAAACCAGGGGTTGCGGCAGTGTTGAGCCTGATTATTCCGGGCGCCGGTCAGTTTTACAACGGCGCTTTCTGGAGAGGCATATTCTGGTTGATCATTACACCGGGCCTCTGGATCGGCACAGGCGGCCTGCTGGGCTGGGTCTGCCATGTCATCGCCGCCGTCACTGCTTACAATTACGCAACAAAGTCTTGCGCCCAAAATGTAGATTCGCCTACGGTCTGTGGAGAGCTTCTTAAAAGAGAAGAAAACTTTGATATACTGAAAGACGATAGGAAGTAATTCATCGCAGGGAAAAACCAGGCGCCAAGCAATCTGATATTTGACCTGTTGCGGAGCTGTAGCCCTTTCAGCTACGGAGATCACACAAGATGGTGAGAGTTCTAAAAAAAGTGAATTACTGCAATGTATGCGATGCGTTCAAAGCATGGCTATCCGAAAACGGGCACCGGTTCAATCGAACATACAAGATTCGCCACTACGATAATGGAGATTCGCTACGGATATATTTTGAAGATGTGACCATGAAAATTCGTTGCCACGTCGGCAATAATATTTCTGTTTACGTCCAACATAAGGGAGAGCATTGGGATTACCTTGAAGATTTTGACTGCTACATCAAGTGTGGAAGAAATAACAAATACTACTGCGGCTATTGCCTCAAGCGAAAGCATTATAATACTCCGCAGGAACTATTGATCGACCATTCTTTTGAGAAATTTTTGGATTGGGCGAACAAGAAATTCACCTCCTATCATGTGCTTGAGCTTACCCGGTGCGGGGGTGTCACATCCGCCAGAATTATGGACACGCGTGAAACGGAATACGCACATATTGCCGGTAGAGGTGCATCAAAGGAATTCCTGGTGGGTTTGAGAAAGATAGATGGCAGTATGGCATTCACCCCTGGTGATTTGGATAAAACTAAAATTGCGATCATCCCCATTATAAAAGAGAAATGATTTGATGTTGTAGGCAAGGGGACGCGCCAGCCACCTCACGGATGTCTGTCACGCCCCTTGCTTTCTGCCTTTATCCCCCCTTGCA
>Ga0116156_10002305_pt1 | contig 17422 bp, 17 predicted proteins | sample AD_UKC045_MetaG_FD_89891 | JGI IMG/M metagenome (GOLD analysis project Ga0116156, IMG submission 89891) | Active sludge microbial communities of municipal wastewater-treating anaerobic digesters from USA - AD_UKC045_MetaG | ecosystem: Engineered > Bioreactor > Anaerobic > Digestate | place: USA... | reverse complement strand
GGGCAGCAGGGTATTGCCGGTTCAGGGGAGGCCACGCCTTGTCGTATGCTTCGGCCAAGTCAGCGAGCGGCCGGTCGGCTCCTGCGAGCAGTTCGATGGTGGCCTGGAGACCCTGCAGGACCCGCGTAGCCTGCTCCGTCAAATCCTGTTGGACGGCTGAATCTTCATTGGCGATACGCGAGATTTCGCTGCGATAAAGGTCGACCACGTGAGGACGCACGTTCTTCAGGGAGCGGGCGAGCCCAGCGGCAGATGTCGTACCATCACTGATTCCCTTGATGGCGCGGGTAAGGCTCGAAGCGGGCCCAAAGCAATACGAACAGCGCCGGGGTTGTCCGACCTGCCCAGAGTCGACGAAACGTTGGAACTCTTTCGCGGGTCCGTTCATCACAAGGGCTCCTGCTGCGTTTTTAGTCTTTCCAGATGCGTGTAGAGGGCCGTCACGTCCTTTTTGAGCTCGGCATCGAAGGCCACACTCGGGTCGCTAAGTAACTGCCGGATCTCGGATAGATGTTGAAGAAATACGCCGAAATGCTCCGGCGTCGCCGGGGTTGGGCGGGGGAAGACATCTTCGTCGTGAGCATCCCCGGCTACTTCGCGGAAGGCGATCCCGCCCGTCCGGTAGGCTCCGCGGTCGCTTCCGAACTTCGGCAGGGCAATGACCTTCTGTCCAATCGTTCGGTGACTTCCTGAACGTTCGACGATTTCGATCAACACGACGCCGTATGGAATATGCTGAGCGCGATATAGCAGCTGAATCTCGTGCTCGTCCCACTTCGTGGAATCCAACTCCTGAATCGGCGGCGCCGGCACGTCGTCTCCGGAATGCCCAGAAAGAAAACAACAGGCTTCGTACTCTGCTGCCCAGATATCCCGTCTTTCGGTACTGGAGCCTGACGGTGGCAGAGAGACGGGATCGGCAATGTCCCGGGATGCCGCGCGTAACTGTTCGTTCGCCAATCGATCTCCCATACGCCGCAGTATGGCCTCATCGTCCGCGTCCCGCACTTCGTTCACAAACCGCACGCGGTACTCACCGGGGTCCAATCGTAGGGCGAACATGCCGCTGCCCCCGGTCCGCGCGACCGCCACAAGCTCGTCGCCGCGGAACACACCGCAGGCCAGATCCTGGGCCAGCGGGGGCACGCGACCTTCGCCCAACGCGATTAACGTGCGGCCATTTGAGGCTGGGGCGATCAGGATCGGCAGGGACTCGTCGCCTAGGTATCTCCTCTGGCCGGCCGCAAAATAGACGTTCTCCGCCGTCCGCAAAGCGGCGATTTGGCGGTGTACACAATTTGCTTCTTGTCGAATCAGCATATCAAGGTCCATGGTTATTCTCCTATTGGCTATACACGCGGAAGCGTGGGCTCCCAGTCTATGTCATCAAAAGGGACGTCCGTCTGATAGAGTTCGATCTCGCAATCGCAGCGTACCGCGTCCTTTCCACACGCCGGACATGTCGTATCCTGTTGGGAAATCCACACGTGGCGTGCCTGGCAAACGTTCACTCGCGCTCGAAATGCGCCCGTGACCTTGTCGCTGCCGATGGTGGCATAGCCCAGCTTGTGCCCCGCACAATTATGGCCGTTGGTGAGGATCTTCTCACACTTGCCGCAACCCAGTAGGGGGTGGCGGCGGATCGTGTCCCCGGCCACGCGGTTATCATCTTCGGCGTTTGGAATCAACTCGACAAGGTCCTGGTCACCTTGTTCCCCGTCCACGAACCGCGCAGACTGTTGCTCCGACTTCTCGCGCTCATCTCGGTCCTCGCGATCGGTCGCATCGCCTGATTCAGCACTCTCACTGGCCTGCCACAACCGCGGTGTCTCGACGACGGCGATTTTGCCGTCGAACGCCCTGGTGACCAGCCTCCCGCCGCGGGGCGTGCGAAAAATGTTGGCCAGCATCGTCTCGACGAACGCTCTGTTGATCTGGTTGGCGATCTGCTCGATGACGGCTCGCTCGACGTATTCGAACTCGTCTTGATACGTTTTCTTCTGATAGGGGAGACGCTTTTGCTTGGCATTCTCGACATTCTCGCGACATAAGAAATGACGGTAACGACAGCGATCTTCCGCCTTGCATCGCTCGTTGAACTGTGCCTGGACATCCGGATCGTCGCGAACGTCAAGGGGACCGTTCTGCCCCTCCAACTGCTCGTCGGCAAGAGGAATCGGCGCCAGGTCTTCGGGGCAGGTGCAGGTTCCCGTCACCAATTGCCTGGCGATGATCTCCGCCCAGCCCTGCATCAGGAGCGGGATGCAAGCGCCAATTCGACGCAGCAATTCGTGGTCCTTCTGCTTGCGCCATTTCTCTGATTCCGCGTCTCTTTGTCTCGCGTTTTCGCAGCCTTCGAAAATCCGCTCCAGGATTTCCTTCGGCGGGTTCCAGCGGAGTTCTTCGATCTCGCGTTCGAAGAGGTACAACTCGATGACGCCGTCGTGGTACAGGCGATCGAATTTCTTCGGATCCTCACGAGACCGTACTTTCTGCTTTCCGAGCCATTGACGCAATGTACCCGAGTATTTCGGACTGGATTCGAGCAATTCCTGTACGTCCGCCGTGGCGTATCCCCGCTCCCGAAGATGACGTCGTACCGTCTCCACGGATAATCGGCCGGTCGGCGGATACGGCGGGTCGGCGAAAGAGCCGGGATACGCCTTGTTGTCGTTGTCTTTCAGTTTGCACCAGATCAACCAAAGGACACAATCGACCAATCGGTTCATGTCCTCCGGCGTCTGGCCTTCCAGAACCTCGCTAGATTGTTTTGCGGGAGGACGCTGTATCTTCTTGGCGATCGTTTCCCGGTCGTAGATCTCTGCACCCCGAAACCTGGTTCTCGTGGGTTCGAGAATTCGTTCGGCAAAAGCATCGTTGGCCTCGCTGATCTCAGCTATCGCCTCATTCCACGTCTGGCGAATTGGCATGCGCGCGCCTCCAACAAGAAAACGAAACAGGTATCCCGATAGTCACCCCGTCCACCAAGAACAAAGGCAAATCGAACTGATCGGAGACGAAGAGGCACGAAATTAGGCCGATCAGGCACCCTGACCGCCCGTTCGCGGGTATGCCGAAACCAGCAATAACCCCAACGCTAGTTAATAGCCATGCCCCACATTAAGAGCCAGTATCCGGGCAGGCCTGGCCCCGTCAAGCCGCGCAACGGGATTTTGCCTTGTTGATTCTCATCCCGGCGGTCGAGTCCCACCCGTCAGCGCGATCGCCCAGCCGATTGCGGCGATGACCAACCACGGCAGCAGGGACCACACCGGGACGCCCGAAACCAGCCACACGACCAGCGGGAAGGTAGTCGCCACGAAAGCGTTCACGACGGGGTTCTCCAATTGAGTCGACGAGGCCTTCATCGTTCTTCTCCTGACATTGCCTATTCCTGCAGTTGCGTTTGCGGCGACACGCTCGCCGCGCACCTACTAAGGCAGAATCCGGCAACGTTCCGGCTCGCTTCAGAGTCAATCCTGATCCTGCAGCCGGCGCAGTCGAGCCAGTTGCTCTTGCCGCTGGCGGTCGATTTCTTCCCGCGCCTCGCGCTCCAGACGCTGCAGATCGCAACCCAATTCGGCCGAGCGGGGAAGAGTCGCCCGCGCGAAGGGTTTGCGGACGGCTGGTTGTAAACGTACTTGCGTTTTCATGAGGGTTCTCCTTGGGTTGAACGTGTTCTCTGCTGAACCAAAGGCAGCCCGTGCTAATCCCCGCCGCTACGGATTCTTTTCTTGCGGCCGTTTCAATTTTTGCCTTTGTAGTGGCGATGGGACATCGGGCGACGGTCGCCCGGCATCAGTGAGTTCTCTTTCAGAAAGGGAGGTGTTCGATGCCTCGCAATGGCAATGGCGTTCAGCCAACGTCGTGGCACGGGGGCGTGGAACGCGACCCGTGGCACGGCGGCGTAGAACGCGACCCGTGGCACGGCGGTGCGTAGACGGATCCGTGGTGCGGTACCACGGGCGTCGCCGCGATGGTGCGCAGTAGGTCTATGTGGTTTCTTTGGCGTGGGGCCGCCGTGGCCCCGCGCCGGGCTTCTGGGGAGGGCAAAGTCATGGAATGGATCATCGGTGGTTTGATCGTGTGGGGCGCTCTCGCCGCGATCGGCGCCGCCTGCGGCGGCAATGGGATCGGGAACGACCCGTATCACTAATTTTCGGAAAGGGTAATACCATGGTGGAACAGATCGGCAACTATCGTTTTCGTTACTGCAACGATGTCGACCGTCCCGGCAAGGTGCGGATCTATATCGAGCAGCAACCGAGCTACAACGGCAAGCCGACGGACAGTCACAGCACCCATCGGCTGTCCTCGGGCAGCGGGGCCCCGCCCCATATCTGCATCAAGTCGGAATGCCAGCCGAGCACGCTGGCGCAGGCTCAAGCCAAGGCACGCGAGTGGATCGGCTACACGGAACGCTACCGGAGAAGCTGATCTCGCGGGACGTGTGGCACGGCCTACTTGTTGGCCGTGTCCGCGGCTTCAACACGGCCAACAAGTAGGCCGTGCCACGCAGAACGTGACGTAATCGCTATCGAAACGCAATCCAAAACCGTTTGGTGCTGGCTGGTCGGGACGGCGCTCCGTTCGCGCTGTCCCGACCATTGTGAGCCCGAATAACGTCGACATCGTAAACCTCCGGTCACCGGTTTCGGCACGCTTCGGAGACATGCCCGGAGCGGTGAGCCGGGCGCCGAGCGGTTTGTCTAAGACCGCTAATAAATCCGAAGGCGGAGACCTTCGGTCGGCGGTTTCGGCGGGGTCAGAGACCCGCGCCGAACTGTTCTGTTAGCGGTTTGCTTAGGATCTTTCAACGAAAGGTAGTTATCATGACCTATGACCCTCATCACCCATCGCCAAGGAAGGCCGTCGGTTGCCGGAACAAAGGGAGCCGGGAACCTGGGGCTTCCAGCCGGCATCTTGCCGAACGGGAAAACCGTTTACCCGGAGAATCCTGGCACAGGTCTGCGGAATCCGAGGAAGAGGAACGGGCGGCCGAGAAGCAGGTGTCGTCAATCACGGTCCAAATCCATGCCATCGCGTACGACAAGCTGCGCCGGACGGTCGGTTCTTTCCCGCATGAACACGGCGGCATTTTCGTCAGCCGCGTCGGTCCCTTGTACATTGAGGATTTCATTTTCGACGATATCAGCGACCGTGCCGTGCCCGTCTACTATCCGCACGCGGACTACCTGAATGGCATCGTCGACCGGCAATACGAGCCCCTGGGCTTCTTCTTCGTGGGCCTCGCCCATAGCCACCCGCCCGGCATGTGGCACCCTTCGGGTCACGCGGGCTGGGGCGATGTCAAGGCGGCCCGCAACAACCTGAAGAGCAACGAGAATTTGGACTCGCTATTCATTCCCATCGTGGAAAGCGAGGCCACGAGCGGGACCTTCCGACTGCACCCCTACGTGATCCTGCGGGACGGCTTTCGGATCTGCCGGGCCGATGTCGAAATCATCCGCGGTTCCCAACCGTCGGGGGACAAGAACGCGAAACCATCGCGTCGGAAAGGGGCTGACGATGAATCCGAGTGATCAACTGGACTATGCCCGCCAGCAGGGGGCTGCCGGCGTCGAACTGCTCCGCCGGCAGCACGTGGTGGTCGTCGGCATCGGCTCGGCCTCCACGTTGGTCAAGACATTCGCCCGCATGGGGATGGGCAAGATTACCGCGATCGACCCGGACGTAGTCGAGTTCCGCAACGTGACTAGCCAGGGGTACCGCTTTGAAGACGCGCGCAAGCAACGCCCCAAGGTCGAGGCGTTGCGAGACGAATGCCTGGCGATCAACCCGGACCTTCGTTTCCTGGGCCTTCAGGAGGACTTCGTGTCGCTGCCCGATGGCCAGCTCAAGACGATCCTGGCAGACGCGACGCTGCTGGTCATGACTACGGACCACCATCCGGCCCAGGCGCGCGGCAATTTGGCCGGGCTGGTGTGCGACGTTCCGGTGTTGTTTGGCAGCCTGTACCGCCGGGGGCGGGCGGGCGAAATCATCCTGCAGTATCCGGGGTTGACCAGAGCCTGCTACCGCTGCATCACCCGCGACCGCTATCAGTACGTCGCTCGGCAGCAGACCGGCGGCACGGGCAATGGGACCGGCAGCCTGCCGTTCGCTCCCCTGCTGGTGGATTCGATCCTCGGCTTCCTGGCCGTCGGCGTCCTGCATCGGCGCCACGGGGCCACAGACAATCCCTATGCCGCCTGGATCGACCGGGTGGCCAACCGCGGCTTCATTCAAACCCGGATGGACCCGGATTACAGGCTCGGTGAGGAAGACATCTTCGGCGACGTGTTCGGTCACGGCGAAAAGGTGTTCTGCTTCGACACGATCTGGCAGCCCGCCGAGCCGGAGGTTCAGGCCAATTGCCCCGATTGTCACGGACAGGGGGCAATTCCCGTGGGCCAGCGGCATGAGGAATCGACGGAGTTGCAGCAACTGGCTTGCGGTTGTCTGGTGCAACGCCGGTCGACGCCGTGGTCTGCCTGCCCGGCCTGCCATGCACTGGCATCGACATCGTCGCAGTTGACGAATTGACTGCGCAAACAGAACTCTTGAGGAGATAGACGCAATGGACGCCAACGGTCTGCAAAGGATCCTCTCCGCCACGCCGCGCGAGATCCGGCTCTTGGATCGGCACCTCATGAACGGCGACGCCTATGCCTTCCTTTTGCACGGCGGTCCGAGGTTCGCACCTTCGTCAATCAGCGCCTGGCTTCGGCCGCCCGACCCGAGCTACGAAATGCGGCTGGAACGGCCGATCGAGTACCGCGGTGACGATGCGCAACTCGTGCGTCTGGCCACCGAAGGGTTTCATCAGGAGGCGACCCTGGAAGAGATGGTCGGCTTCATCCGGCGCTACTTCGGCGCCGCGGCGGGCGATGGCCGGGCAGGATCAGCCGACGGCCGCAGTATCGCCCGTCGGCCGGGTCCCGGCCCGGTTCGGCCGTCTGAGTCGGAACGGACCATTTCCGCCCTTCCGTCGGCTGCCGAGGTGACCGACCTGGCTGAAGCGCGCCGGCAACTCGCAGACCGCGAAGTATCCCGTCGTCTGTTGGTCGATCGCGAACGGTTGGCTGCGCGGCTCAAACGCCGGATTCACGGCCAGGACGAGGTCCTCGATCTGCTCACGGATCGCGTGACGCTGGAACTGGCGAAGCGTGACCGCCGCAAGCCTCTATCGTTCTTCTTCTGCGGCCGCTCGGGCGTGGGCAAGACGGAGACCGCCATCGTCCTAGCCGAGGCCCTGGATTTTCCCGAATGCGACGTCCGCTACACGCTGGTGCGATATAACATGCACGAGTACCAGGAACGTCACTTCGCCTCCCGCTTCGTGGGCGCCCCGCCCAGCTACGTGGGCTATGGCGACACGCCGCCGCTGCTGCAGGAGATCGAACGCAACCCGTTCCTGGTGGTCCTGCTGGACGAGATTGAGAAGGCCCACCCGGACATCCTGAAGACCCTGATGGCGCTGATCGACACCGGAGAGTTGTCCTGTCCGGCTGGGGGCGATGGCACCGTGGTGGGCGATTTCCGCCGGTGCGTGCTCGTCTTTACCTCGAACGTCCGTCTGCCGGGACTCGAACGAGACGGGAACGCCGACGTGGACCAAGCGTCGGTGGCCTTTCAGCTTCGGGCCCGTAACGAGTTGGTTCGGCAGCACATGCCTCCGGAGATCGCCGGACGCATTCAGACGTTCTTGCTGTTCCACGATCTATCGGCCGAGCAACTGTTGCCGATCGTGGCCGACAAAATCCAGCGATGCGCAGCCGATTACGGAGTGGCCGTTTCACGGATCTCCCCGCTGCTGCTGACGGAACTGGCTCAGCAGGCCATTTCGTCCAGCTTCGGTGTGCGGATTGTGGAGATGGTCGTAGAACGCAAAATTGCTGCCGGGCTGGTGGGATTGCTGCGAGAACACCCGCAACTGGAAAAGGTCGAGATCACGCTTGCCGACGGCCAGGTAATCGTCCTGCCTGACAGGACAGAAGCCGAACGGCAGAACAGCAGTCTGGCCTCGGAATGACATCGTCGAGTCGTTGTTTCCAGCCCCAGTCACTTGGAGGTAATCACTATGATCACAGTTACACTTCTTGGCAGATCGAGCGGACGTCCCTTGTCAGGCCGCCGCGTGACCGTGCATTGGTCGTACTCGTGGAGTGAAGGCTTCACGGACGGCAACGGCTCGGTGAATCTTGCCGGCGGGCCAAGCCGGGGCAAGATATACGTCAGCGGGACGAAGGTTCGAGAAGGGTACCTGTCCGGCAATGTGACGGTTTACGGTTGACTACAGCCCCAGCACGTCGTTCATCGTGTACAGGCCGGGTTTCTGGCGGGCGACGAACTTGGCGGCGGCAAAGGCGCCCAGGGCGTAGCAGTCGCGGTTGGTGGCGCGGACGGTCAGTTCGATGCTCTCGCCCAACAGGCCGAACAGGATCGTGTGCTCGCCGGGATTGTCGCCGGCGCGGACGGCGTGATAGCCGATCTCGCCGTGCGGCCGTTGGCCGAGGACGCCTTCGCGGCCGTGCCGCTGTTGGGTCTGGCCCATCTCGGCCGCGATCAGTTCGCCGAACCGCAGCGCGGTGCCGCTGGGCGAGTCCTTCTTGAAGCGGTGATGCCGCTCGATGATTTCGACGTCGGCGCCGCCGGACGCGTTCTTCAGTACACTCGCGGCCATCGTCGCCAGCTTCATCGTCAGATTCACCGCCAGGCTCATGCTGGGAGCCCAGACGATGGGGATCTTTTCGGCCGCCGCGTGCAGCTTGCGCTTCAGCGGCTCCTCTAATCCGGTCGTCGCCATGACCAGCGGCAGAGTGTGCTCGAGGCACAAGTCGGTGGCGGCTTCGGCCCCGGCGGGCAGCGAGAAATCGACCAGCACGCCGGCCTCGGCGTTCAAGGCTGCCGTCAGCACGACGCCCAACGCCGGCACGCCGGCCAGTACACCCGCGTCCTGGCCCAGTTCCGGATGGCCGGCACGTTCCAACGCGGCGACGATTTGCAGTTCGGGATCGGCACTGCCCAGGGCAATCAGCCGCCGGCCCATCCGTCCGGCGGCTCCGTTAATGGCGACGCGTGTCTTGGTCATCGTCAACTGTGCTGGGGGATGGCTGGGATGATCTAGGTCAAGTCGTTGTTGGCTGTCATCACGCGGAGCGTGATGGCTACTAACGCTGGATGGCTTGGATGATCTGATTCAAGTCGTTGGGCACGGCGATGGCGCGATTGGCGAACGCCGCGCGCTCGACGCCTCGGCTACCGAGCACCTTTCGGAACTGCTCCTGGTCCGTCGTGTGATAAGCCACCGTGGCCGTCGGGTCCTTGAGCTGGTGGCCGGTCAACACGCACACCACGCGCTCGTCCGGACCGATTACGCCTTCGCGGACCAGCAGTCGTGCGCCGGCGACGCTGGCCGCGCTGGCCGGTTCGCAGCCGAAGCCGCCCGCGCCGACCTGGGCTTTGGCGTCCAAAATGTCCTGATCGGTGACTTGGCGGACCAGGCCGTCGCAAACTTCCAGAGCGCGAACGCACTTCCGCAAGTTCACCGGCCGATTGATCTCGATCGCGCTGGCGATGGTCGAAGCCTTCTTGTGCTTCTGGTCCAGTTCGCAATAGTAGTCCGCAATCAATTGCGCGTCGATCCGGCCGCCGTTCCACCGCAGGCCGCGGCGGTCGTACAGTTCGTACAGCGTGTCCGCCCCCGCAGCATTGATCACGGCCAGTCGCGGCACGCGCTGGATCAGGCCCAGCTTGGCCAACTCGGCAAACGCTTTGCCAAACGCGCTGGAGTTCCCCAGGTTGCCGCCTGGCACGACGATCCAGTCGGGCGGCTCCCAGTCGAGCGCCTCCAGCACCCGGAACATGATCGTCTTCTGGCCTTCCAGCCGGAACGGGTTGACGCTGTTGACCAGGTAGATTCCCAAGTCCCGCGAGACTTCCTGGACGCGAGCCATGGCGTCGTCAAAATCGCCCTCGATCTGGACGGTCAACGCGCCGTAGTCCAAGGCCTGCGACAGCTTGCCGTAGGAGATCTTGCCCGAACCGATGAAGATCACCGCCTTCATCAATCGCGTGACGGCAGAATACATGGCCAGCGAGGCGCTGGTGTTGCCGGTCGAAGCGCAGGCGGCCCGCGAGGCTCCGGTCATCCGGGCGTGGGTAAAGGCCGCCGACATGCCGTTGTCCTTGAAGCTGCCCGACGGATTCAGGCCCTCGTACTCCAAGTGCAACCGGCCGGATTTCAGGCCCACGTAGGCCCCCACGCCGTCCGACTGCTGCAGCACCGTCTGCCCCTCGCCCACCGTGACCAGCGATTCGGTGCTAGCAAAGGGCAGCAACTCGTGGAACCGCCACACACCGCTGTACCGCATCGGCAGTCGCCGCTGGCCCCACCACTGCTCGAAAAACCGCAAGCTGTCCGGCGGGCTGAGACGGTCCCAGTCGTATTCGACATCCAGCAAGTCGCCGCAACGCGCGCAGGCCACGCGGACCTCGCCGACGTCGTACGTCGCGCCGCAAGCGGGAGAAATGCACCGTTGGTAAGCAGTTTGGGTAGTCACGAAGCCTAGTCTAACCGACGCAGCCGGGAAACTCAAGATCGAGGGCACCAAGCACTCGGCGGGATTCACCGGCAGATGGCGGCGTGATTCCCATGAAAATGACGCATCCAAGGGCCGCTCACTCGGCCGAACCGGCCTCGCGCAGATCCACGTGTACTTGGGAATCGAGTTCGGCGACGGCGTACTGGCCGGCGAAGGCGGGGCCGCAGTTGACAAGGATGCTGGCGCCCAGCCGATCGACGCCACGAGATTCGTGGATGTGGCCGCACAGCAGCAGCGCCGGCTGGGCTTGTTCGATGAACTGCCGCACGGCGCGACTGCCGACGTGTTGGCCGCCGCGAGTGCGATCCAGCAGCGTGTCGCGCGGCGGCGGGTGGGAGAGCACGACCTCCCATCGGGGCTGTGTCAGCTGTTGCCGACCCACCCACAGTGCCCGCCCAATCTCGTCTTCGCTCAGTTCGTACATTGTCCCGGTCCAGGGGGGCATCGCCGACACGCCGCAAAAGCCCACCTGCTGATGCATCACGCCACGGCCGAACAGGGACACGCCCAGGCTTGCCAGTCGCTCGTCGATCGCCTGCGAATCGCAGTTCCCGGCGACGGTCAACACGGTTGGGCAGTGCTGCTGGGCTTGCTGCACCAGAAACTCCGCCGCGTTGGGCGTGCCGAAATTCGTGATGTCGCCGCCCAATAACACAACGTCAGTTGGACCGGCATGAGCCAAAATGCGGTCCAAGGCTTTGGGGTCGCCGTGCAGATCGGTGATGCAGACGATGCGCATGGGGTCGGCGATCCTCGGGATTCGACAGTTTTGATCGAGCAGAAAAAGACAGCGGACAGAAAAATGAGGTGACAGAACAATGATCGGAAGAGAATCATTTTCTCTTCCACCGCCCTTTATCTTTCTGTCATCTTTCTGTCACTCCATTTTTCTGTCAGTCTCTTCTATTCTTGTGCATGGACTTTTCTGAGGGGACCGGTGGGCTAACGCCCCACCGTTCGCCGAGTTTGGACAGTCGAATCACGCCCGGTCCTTTTTTCGTCCCGGCTTGCGAGCTGGTTTCTCAACCGGCCGGTCGTTGGGGCCGACGTTGTTGGGGCCGGGGCCGCCGTATTGCTTCCAGTACAGCGTCTTGAAGGGGTTGGCCTGCGGCGCGGTGGCCGCGGCGTCTTCGTTTTCCAGGCAGGGCACGACTTCGGCCCACCAGCCGTCGTAATAGGCTTCCAGCTGAGCCACGACTTCCGGCTGCCGGGCGGCCAAGTCGGTCTGCTGAGCCGGATCGGCTTTCAAATCGTACAGTTCCCAGTTCTTGCCGGCCTTGCCGCGCGACACCAGCAGATGCGGACCGCGGCGGACGCTCATATTCGAATACTTGTGCTTCTCCGCTTCGCCTTGGGGCCAGCGGCCGACGTGGGTCACCAGATAGCGGTCCGGCCAGGCGGCGCCGGCATGCTCCAGCAACGGCAGCAGGCTGTATCCGTCCAGCTTGACGTCGTCCGGGATCTTTGCGCCGGCCAGAGCGGCGAAGGTGGGGTACAAATCCAGGTGCGCCGTCAGCTGGCCACGGTCGCCCGGAGTGAGCGTGCCGGGCCAGCGGAAGAAGCCGATGGCCCGCGTGCCGCCGTTGTCGGGACTTCCCTTCTGGCCTCGCATCCCGGCATTCCAGACGCTGCAACCGGCGGTGCCCCCGTTGTCGTTCATGAAGATCACCAACGTGTTCCGCTCGATCTCCAGCTCCTTCAGCTTGGCCAGCAGGCGGCCCATGTTGTCGTCGATGTTCGTGACCATGCCCAGGAACTTGGCCACATTCTCCTTGACCTTGTCCCGGTACAGGGCCTCGTAGTTCTCCGGGCAAATCAGCGGTCCGTGCGGGGCGTTCGGGGTGATGTAGGCGAAGAACGGCTGCGAGCCCTTTGTTTTCTCGATCCAGCGGATGGCCTGCCCAAAGAAGACGTCGGTGCAGTAGCCGGAGGTTTTCTCGAACGTGCCGTTGTGCAGGATCACCGGATCAAAGTAGCTGTTTCCCGGCGCGTCGCCGCAGGTGCCGGGATAGGATTGGCCGATGCCCCCGGCGCCGTGGATGAACATCTCGTGGAAGCCGCGCCGGCTGGGCCAACGCTCCGGCTCGTCGCCCAAATGCCACTTGCCGAAGATGCCCGTCCGGTAGCCTGCCGACTGGAGCAGTTGTGCGATGGTGGTCGCCTTGAGGCTCATCCGCTCGCGTTCCATGATCGTGTGCGTCACGCCCGATTTGAATTCGTGGCGTCCGGTCATGATGGAACAGCGGGTGGGCGCGCAGGTCGGGCTGACGTGGTAGTCGGTCAGCCGCGCGCTAGCGTCGTACATCCGGTCCAGGTTCGGCGTCTGGATGATCGGGTTGCCGTGCCGGGCCACGTCGCCGTAGCCTTGATCGTCGGTCAGGACCAGAATGATGTTCGGCCGGCGGCCCGCCAGGGACGAAGGCGAGTCTGCGCCAGCGGAGGGCGCAAGGATCGCAAGGCAGAGCACGGCCAGGGCGGAAACGGTCAGCAGTCGCATCGTAGTATCTCCTGTGGTGTCAACGTCTTGGTTCGCAAGATGGTCCTGCCGCCGCGCCGGACCCGCGCGGACTTGTTCCGGCCCACCCCGATCTGTCCAGGTCGCGACTTACCAATTCAGTCCGAATTTGTCCCCTCCGCTGTCGCGTGCGGTGCCGCCCTTGAGCGGTTTGCGGGTGGGCGGCACGACTGACTTGCGCGGAGGCTCGTCCGGCGTTTCTTCCTCGGCCGCTTCCGTCGGCTCCACGCCGGGGATGGGGTGCGCGTCCTTGAGCGACAGGCTGATGCGTTGGGATTCCGGATCCACCGCCAGAATTTTCACTTCGATCTCATCGCCTTCGCGGACCACGTTGGTCACCTGAACCACGCGGTGGTGCGCCAGTTCCGAGATGTGGACCAGACCCTCCACGCCCGGCGCCAACTTGACGAATGCGCCGAACTTGGCCGTCCGCGTCACCAGGCCTTTGACGATCGAGTCGATGGGGAACCGCAGCTCGATGTTCGTCCACGGGTGGTCCAGCAGGTCCCGGTAGTTGAGGCCGATTTTGCCCGTCTGTTGGTTGATTTTTTCGACCTTGACGCGGATCTTCTGACCGACCTGCAGAACTTCGCTGGGGTGCGTGATGCGTTCCCAGCTAAGTTGGCTGATGTGGACCAGGCCCTCCAGTCCGCCGATATCGACGAAGGCCCCGAAATCCCGGACGCTCATCACCGTGCCTTCGCGGACGTCGCCCACCTGGAGTTCTTCCAGCAGTTTCTTGCGCTGTTCCTCCCGCTCGCGTTCCAACAGCGCCCGGTGGCTGAGGACCAGATTCCGCCGCCGCTGGTTGGCTTCCGTGACCAGGCACAGCAGCTTCTTGTCATAGTAATCCGGATAGTGCTCCACGCGGAACATCTCGATTTGGCTGGCCGGGATGAAGCCGCGAATGTGCCCCACCATGCACTCCAAGCCGCCGACGTTCGAGCCGGTCACGCGGGCTTCGACAACCGCGCCCTCGACCAGGTCGGACCAATCCTGCACGTCGATGGACGAGCCGGGGGCGCTCACCTCGTAGAAGCCGTCTTCGGCGTTGTAGCCGGTGACCATCACGTCCATTTCCATGCCCAGATCGGGCGGCTCGCGGAAACTGCGCAGCGAAGCCACGCCTTCGTTGCGGCCGTCCAGCGCAAAGAACACGTCGTCGCCGTGGATTTTGACGACGACGGCGTGACGTCGGGAGTCGATTTCGATTCCGCTGCCGACAATGGCAGATCCGGGCCCGCCGGACACCAGTTCTTCCATCGAGGCGCCGGCCATGGCCGACTCGAATTCCTGTTCCAGGTCGGCGGACAGCGGCTGCCGGCGCGAAGGCGGCGGGACCTTGGTGCGCGGCCGATCGTCCAGCGCGGCTTCATCCAGCAGCGGGTCTCGGTCGCCGCCGGGGTCGTCGGCCCGCTCGCGGTCACTTGGCTGCCGTGGCAGAAGTCCGGCTCTTTCGGGAAAGCCCGGCTTCTTTTCGCCCGACGGTCCGCCGCCGCGGTTTCTGAACCCGCCGCGCCGAGGCGCAGGCGGCCGTTCGGCGGTGCCGCTGCGGCGTGTGCCGTTTTGCACGCGGCGGCGCAAAGGCGGTTCCGCGGGGACGCGAGGTTTGTCTTTTTCGGCCGAGCCATTCTCGCGGCCTTCCGCCGTCGTCGTGGCTGCAGATGCCGGCTGCGCCGCCGGGGGCCCTGCGGCATTCTCCGCAACGGCTCCGTCCGCAGGAACGCTTGCCGTCGGCAAGTTGGCTGCGGGGGTCTGCAGATCGGGGAACGAGGAAGTATCCGACGTCGTGTCGGCACGCTCTGGGATGGGATCGATGTTCATCGGAAAACCGAGCTGTCCCTGTAAAGGAGATCGCGACGTTGCACGCTGGCGTTCAGCGTGCAATCAGTGTAACATGCCGGACGGGCCAAAGGTAGAGTCCCCCCGGACTCGTTCGAATCTGCCCGCAGCCGGGATAGGGCGACGAGGAAGGCAAACCTTAGCGATTACGTAGGCTTTGACCCGCTGGCGTGTTTGTAGTGCCGGCTTCAGCCGGTTTTTCCGAAGCGCCTAAAGGCGGCACTACGAGCAAACGGATGGTCGGGCACTTACTGTGAAATTGGTCCGGGGGGTGTCCAGAATCGCGGAGGAAATCGAGCATGGCATTCCAGTTTCAGTGCCCCCAATGTGCCAATGTGCTGCAGGCCGAGGATTTTCAGGCAGGCCAACAGAGTTACTGCCCGATGTGCGGCGCGATGTTCTTGATCCCGTCGCCCTATGTCGCACCGGCTCCTGGGCCCTCGCCGGGAATGCCTCATCCCGGATCGCAGTTTCCGGCAGTAGAGTATCCGGCGGGTCCCGCCACACCGCCTACGTTCCAGCCGTTTCCCGGTGTCGGACCCGGCCATGCGCCCGGCGCCGGCCCAGGCGCAGTCAGCCACCCCAGCGTCCTGCCACCTCAGCCTCCGGCGCCGGCTTTCGAACTGCGCGAGCCCGAACTGTTGCACATTCCCTGCCCGCAGTGCAAGGAGATGTTGGAAACGCCGGTCGAGATGCTGGACCAGGAGGTCTTGTGCCCGCATTGCCAGGCCCAGTTTCAACTGCGCCGCCGCGACAGCGTGGAATTCAAGCGGAAGAAACAACAGGAGGCTCAGATCAAGGAGATCAAGGCGGGGAATACTTGGCTGAATCTGGCCATTGTCGCGGTCGTGCTGGTCGTGCTGTTCTTGGGGTCTTTGATCGTCTGGCAAATCTATGGAAAACCCGGATGAGTCTTCTTTTCTCAGGAAAACTTGTCCGCGGGTGCTTATTGGCCGCCCCCGAAATCTGGTACACTTCTTGCTTCCTTCGTGATGCCCATTGACCAAGTGATTCATCCGGGTACGGGAGTTGACGATGGCAGAGTCCACGAAACCGATGGAACAAGCGTATTCTCTGGCGAAAGAACGTTACGCCGCGATCGGCGTCGATGTCGAAGCGGCGCTCAGCGCCTTGTCGCGGGTGCCGATTTCGCTGCACTGCTGGCAAGGCGACGACGTCGGCGGCTTTGAGAAGACCGGCGAAGAGTTGGGCGGCGGATTGGCGGTGACCGGCAACTACCTGGGCAAGGCGCGGACGCCGGACGAGTTGCGGGCCGACCTGGACCTGGCCTTGTCCATGATCCCCGGCACGCACCGCTTGAACCTGCACGCCTGCTATGCGGAGACCGGCGGCCGGCGGGTCGAGCGAAACGAATTGCAGCCCGCCCATTTTCAGCGCTGGATCGACTGGGCCAAGGCCAAGCGGATGGGCATGGACTTCAACCCCACCTACTTCGCGCACCCCAAAGCGGCCGACGGCTTGACGCTGACACACCAGGACGACGGCATTCGTCGCTTCTGGGTCGAACACGGCATCGCCTGCCGCAAGATCGGCGCGGCGATGGGCCAGGCACTGGGCACACCCTGCGTCACCAACGTCTGGATTCCCGACGGCATGAAGGACGTGACGGTCGATCGCAAATCGCCCCGCGATCGGCTGAAGTGCTCGCTCGACGAGATCTTCGCCGAACCGCTCGATCCGGCGCATAACCTGGACGCGATCGAAGCCAAGCTGTTCGGCATCGGCTCGGAGACCTACGTGCCCGGCTCGCACGAGTTCTACCTGGGCTACGCCGTGCAGAACGGCAAGTTGCTGTGTTTGGACGCCGGGCATTTTCACCCGACGGAAACGATCGCCGACAAGATCTCCTCGGTGCTCGTGTACCTGCAGGAAATCCTGCTGCACGTCAGCCGCGGCATCCGCTGGGACAGCGACCACGTGGTGATCCTCAGCGACGACCTGCGGGCGATCGCGGAAGAAATCGTGCGAGGCGGGTTCCTGCCGCGCGTCCACATCGGTCTGGATTACTTCGACGCCAGCATCAACCGCGTGGCGGCCTGGGTGATCGGCACCCGTGCGATGCTCAAGGCTCTGCTGGGCGCCCTGCTGGAACCGATCGACCGGCTGCGCCAGCTGGAACAGAGTCGCGACTACACCGGCCGTTTGGCGCTGTTTGAGGAAATCAAGACGCTGCCGCTGGGCGCCGTGTGGGATCATTACTGCGCCACCGCCAGTGTCCCCGTCGGCCTGGCGTGGCTGGAAGCTGTGCGCAAGTACGAAGCCGACGTGCTGGCCAAACGCGGTTGAGCGCGAAAGCCTCGTTCCCAGGCTCCGCCTGGGAACGCCCTGCCTCGCCGGCTCTGCCGGCCCAAAGCGAGGCAGAGCCTCGCGGCCAGCGGGTTACGGGGCAGAGCCCCGTAACCAGACCCGATCACCGATTACCAATCACCGATTACGG